>OHRS01000016.1_pt1 | contig 160478 bp, 187 predicted proteins | sample 1578441 | NCBI WGS metagenome assembly OHRS01 (sample SAMEA3879592, study PRJEB24766) | human gut metagenome | biome: human-associated habitat; feature: feces | place: USA | collected 1985/1987
CTCAACGATCTGCAACAGGAAGAACATGGATTAGAATACATTTATAACCAATATTTCGGAGGAGGACAAGGTCATGAATAAATATCACAGTCCCTTTTGGACAATTGTCCGCAAAGAAGTCGCCGATCACGTCAGAAGCTGGAGATTCCTTATCCTGATAGGTATTATCGCACTAACGTGTATGGGATCGCTCTATACCGCCCTAACCAACATCGGAGCAGCGATAAAACCCAATGATCCGGACGGTTCGTTTCTTTTCTTGAAGTTGTTTACGGTTTCAGATGGGACTCTCCCCTCTTTTGTGCTGTTTATTAACTTCTTAGGTCCCCTATTGGGAATCGCTTTGGGATTTGATGCAGTCAATTCCGAACAAAATAAAGGAACATTGAGCCGTATGCTGTCCCAGCCTATTCATCGCGATTGCATTATCAATGCGAAGTTTGTGGCTGCTTTGATTGTGATAGGTATCATGTTGTTTGTATTGGGCTTTCTGGTGATGGGATGTGGGCTGATTGCTATTGGTATTCCTCCTACGGCAGAAGAGTTTTGGAGAATTGTTTTCTTCATCATTACCAGTATCTTTTATGTAGCATTCTGGTTGAATCTGGCTATTCTGTTCTCACTCCGTTTCCGTCAGGCTGCTACTTCTGCGCTGGCTTCCGTAGCCGTTTGGCTGTTTTTCAGCGTATTCTATACGATGATTGTCAATTTGGTGGCAAAAGGATTAAGTCCGTCGCAGATGGCGTCTCCTTATCAGATTATCAGTTATCAGAAATTTATTCTTGGATTAATGCGTCTGGCACCCAGTGAATTGTTTAATGAAGCTACTACAACGCTGCTGATGCCTTCTGTCAGAAGTATCGGACCGCTTACGATGGAACAGGTACAAGGGGCTATTCCGAGTCCGCTGCCGTTGGGACAGAGTCTGCTTGTTGTTTGGCCACAGCTCACGGGGCTGATTGCAGCGACTGTTATCTGCTTTGCAATCTCGTATATTATGTTTATGAGAAGGGAAATCCGATCCCGATAATCATATATGCGGAATCCAAATCAGGTACTGTCATAAGGTGTAATCTTAGGTAGTACCCTATTAATTCTGCCATCCAGCACATTGTCTTGCTCTGGATGGCAGATGTTTTATTAATTGTTTTATCTCTGGTTCTTACTGGAGATTTCGAAACAATGTTCTCCTTGTTCGAAGTAATATCGCAAGTTCAGCTGTTGCAGACGACAGATGGAATCGGTTATTGCCAATCCTAATCCGGTAGATCCTTCTTTCTTGTGCCCTTGATAGAAACGTTCAAAGATGTGAGTCTCATCCAATGGTTGCTTCTCTCCGGAATTTCGGAAGGTGATGCTATGTTTGGTTATGATAATCCGGATATGTCCTTCGTCTACGTTATGTACAAACGCGTTCTTTAACAGGTTTGTTAGTAAAGCAATAGCCAGAGATTCGTTCATGGTTATATGGAAATTAGCCTGTTCTGTTATACTTACTTCTATGTTCTTGTAGCTGTAGACTTCTTTATAGTCTTCCAGATATTGCCTGAGGAGTACGTTTAAGTCTACCTCTTTGGTGTCAGTGAACTGACCGTTATCTATTTTTGATAGTAGCAACAGGGATTTGTTTAGTTTGGTGATATATTCCAGTGTCTGATGGGTTTTCATCAACTCTTCAAGCTGTTTCTCGGACAAAGAATCGTCTTCCATCAGCATTTCCAACCGATTGCGGCAGATGGCAAGCGGTGTCTGAATTTCATGTGAGGCGTTTCCAATGAACTGCTTCTGCTGTTCGAACATTTGTTCTGTCCGCTCTACGTAACGGGTGGCCGCATCATTCAGTTTGCGGAATTCCGTGATCCGTGTATCGTTTTTCAGAGGTTTGTTTTTCTTTCCGGTCTGATAGCTGTCCAACCAATGAAGTAGTATATACAGTGGTCGCATATTACGATAAAATACCCATACGGATATGATGATGATACAAAGTAACAGAGCTACATACAGGAAAATAATCCAGACTTGAATCGCACTTTTCAAATCATCTTTTTCGATGCTGGGAGTGGATACGGTCAATTCGTAATAACGGTCTTCGTCATCTTTAAAGATAGTGGTCAGGATACGTGCCGGTTCTGTTTCCTCTTTTTCTACAATGTATACCATGGAGTCTTTATATTGGATATCTTCCCGGCTCTTTGCATATTCTTTGGTTATTTCTTTCAGATAATATTGATTATTGGAACCATTATTTTTGGAGGGAAGCTCCTCTCCTGCCAATGCGCGGATAATGATTGTTTCCGAATAGTCTTCCAGTGAATCATCCACTTCATCGTTGACTTCGTCAATCATTGTAACATAGAAAAAGACTGCCCAGACAGTCAGGATAAGAGTCAGGGCGAGGGTGATGCGAAAAATGATATAATATATAAGTTTCATGGATGATCCTTTCTGGTTTCGATTATTCTACAATCAGTTTATAGCCGAATCCATAAACGGCCTTGATTTCAATATTTGCTTCTGCATCCTTCAATTTTTTGCGAAGATTTTTGATTTGTGCATAAATGAAGTCAAAGTTATCCACTTGATCGATGTGGTCTCCCCATACCGATTCTGCCAGTGTGTTTTTATTGACCAGACGGCCGGGACGATTTATGAAATAAAGCAGGATATCATATTCTTTTCTGTTCAGTTCCAGCTCCTGTTCGTTGACAAACACCCGGTATTTGTCGGGTTCTATCCTTACATTTCCCTGACGGATATAGATTTCTCCATCATGTTGATTCCGACGGATCACACTTTTGATCCGTGCATTTAATTCTGCCAGATGAAATGGTTTCGGCAAATAATCGTCAGCTCCTAATTCCAGTCCCAGTACTTTGTCTTCCAGCGAATCTTTGGCAGAGATAATAATCACATTTTCCCGTTTGTGGAGAGCTTTCAAACGTTCGAGAAGGTCAAGACCGCTCCCGTCCGGCAGCATAATATCCAGTAAGACACAATCATAGTCGTAATCTTCTATTTTGTATAATGCACTGTTGAAGTCTCCAGCCGTTTCTACGACATAACGTTCTTTTTCCAACGAACGTTGGATCAATTCTCTTAAAGAGGGTTCATCTTCTACAATTAATATCTTCATAAAATCTTCTCCTTTCTTTATTACTGTCTACAAAGAAAAGGGATATTTCTGAAATAAAACTGAAATGGATAAAAAAAGAGTCAGATTCTCAATTTTGAAAATCTGACTCTTTTACTATTGAAATAGATATGTGTTTTTAATAAGAACGTGCAAAAACGACACGGCAAGCAGAGGGTTTGCCCGTTACCATACATTTTCCCGGTTCTTTATCACCTTCAACGTACGAATCGAATGGGATACAACGAATCGTTGCTTTTGTATCCTCTTTAATCTTTTCTTCAGTCTCGGTTGTTCCGTCCCAATGAGCCAGGATAAAGCCGCCTTCTTCGATTTTCTCTTTAAATTCTTCGTAAGTATCTACTGTCGTGATTTTAGAATTGCGGTAATCCAATGCTTTTTTGTAGATATTTGCCTGAATTTCTTCGAGCAGTTTTTGAACGTATGTTTCGATGCCATCGCAAGTCACAGTTTCTTTTTCCAGTGTATCACGGCGCATTACTTCCATTGTATTGTTTTCGAGGTCACGTCCTCCCATCACCAGACGAACAGGGACACCTTTCAATTCATAATCTGCGAATTTGAAGCCCGGACGTTTGTTGTCCGCATTGTCATATTTCACAGAAATGCCCAGTGCTTTCAGTTTGGCAACAATGCCTTCCACTTTCGCGTCGATTTGTTTCAGTTGCTCGTCGTTCTTATAGATAGGAACGATTACTACCTGAATCGGAGCTAGATGTGGAGGTAATACCAGACCGTTATCATCGGAGTGAGTCATAATCAGAGCACCCATCAAACGGGTAGAAACACCCCATGAAGTTGCCCATACATATTCCATCTTATTTTCCTTATTTACAAACTGAACATCAAATGCCTTGGCAAAGTTCTGTCCGAGGAAATGAGATGTACCGCTTTGCAATGCTTTTCCATCCTGCATCATAGCTTCGATGGTATAAGTATCAAGTGCACCGGCAAAACGTTCGTTAGCGGATTTTACACCTTTCACTACCGGAACAGCCATGTATTTCTCAGCAAATTCGCTGTATACATTCAGCATTCTGATCGCTTCTTCCTCTGCCTCTTCGCGTGTAGCATGAGCGGTATGTCCTTCCTGCCACAGGAATTCGGCAGTACGCAGGAAAAGACGGGTACGCATTTCCCAACGGAAAACGTTTGCCCACTGATTACAAAGAATAGGCAGGTCACGATAAGACTGAATCCAGTTTTTATATGTATTCCAGATGATTGTTTCTGATGTAGGGCGAATAATCAGTTCCTCTTCCAATTTGGCAGCAGGGTCTACTACTACGCCAGAGCCGTCTTCTGCATTTTTCAAACGGTAATGAGTCACTACGGCACATTCTTTAGCGAAACCTTCTACGTGTTCTGCTTCGCGGCTCAGGAATGATTTTGGAATTAATAACGGGAAATAAGCATTCACGTGCCCTGTTTCCTTGAACATATCGTCCAGTTGACGTTGCATCTTTTCCCAAATTGCGTATCCGTAAGGCTTAATCACCATACATCCGCGTACGGCAGACTGTTCTGCCAAATCAGCTTTTACCACCAAATCGTTATACCACTGTGAGTAGTTTTCGCTACGTTTGGTAAGGTCTTTCAGTTCTTTTGCCATTATATTTTTCTATTTAAGTTTTCTTGGATGTTAAAACAGGGTGCAAAAATACGAAAAAGGAACGAACTGCCCTATTCTTCTTGCATTATTTTCTTTATACCGCCTTATGTGACTGATTTACCTATTTATAGTTACTATTATAGTCACTTTTCTAGGACTTTATCGTATTTATCTGATACATAAAATATCAAGAAAATGAGTTAAAAGAACTCTTGTAAAAATATAAAAACAGATAGTCATTGTCTGACTACCTGTTTTATAATGGAGCGGTAAGCGAGACTCGAACTCGTGACCCTTAGCTTGGGAAGCTAATGCTCTACCAACTGAGCTACTACCGCAACTTGTATCTTTCATAAAAGCCTTATGAAATGTTGATGCAAAGGTAAACATAATTTTTATATCTCAAATAAATTTCTTCAAATTTTAGCAGAGGAAAATCTATAATATAATTTCTATTCCAGATGAAAAAAAGAATCGGATATGAAAAATCGTATATTCGATTGCTGTACAATTTAAAATATACAGATAGAAATAAAATGATTCGATAAAATTCTCTGGATTTCTAATCAGATATTTTCAAAACTTAATATTATTGGATTTAATTCTTATCAATATGCGTGATTTTATCTGCCTATACTAACAATAAGTTAATAGAATGGCTGCTAACTGATTCAATCTGAAAGATTAAAATGATTGAGATATTAGTCGTATCCAAAACAAATGACCTGTTTTACTTGTGTTTTATTCGTTCCTTTTAAAGGAGCAGAACGTTCCTCACCGACCAACGTCCCGTTGGTTTAAAACCAAGTAATCGTTCCTTTAAAAAGGAAATAGCTCAAATAACGTTCTTTTTCTGTATAATCCGATAATATATATGCAAAAACATATTGAAATTCTTTATATTATTACGCGTTTTTATGCATAATTTCTGCTGTTTGATGAAATATGTATGGGGCTATTCTTTGTGTAATCTTAAATATAGAACATTTTTTTAAGATTCTTTCTCTGTTTGCCAAAGTGAACAAACCCGTCCTCTCATCTGTTAGAAAGTCTCAATTTTAGATTTAACCTAACCAGCATGAAAAAAAATAAGATACTTTTTGTACTATGGGCTTTGTGTTTTTTCGTCATTCAGACAAATGCACAGACACCGTTAAGTTTCGAAGAATCGTTGCACCTGCTTAATCAGGGAAATCAGAGCTTGAAGATAGCTGATAAGGGGATAGAGATTGCCAAGGCAGAACGTGATAAGCTCAATGCTTTTTGGTATCCTACCTTGCAGTCTACAGGTGCATTTGTGCATATGTCCGAGAAGATAGAAGTGAAGCAGCCATTGTCTCAGTTTACTGATCCGGCAAAAGACTTTGTACATTCAATTATTCCGGATGACCAGATAATCTCAGCTGTTCTGGATAAAATAGGAGCCAATACTCTTGTCTTTCCACTAACTCCGAGAAACTTGACGACTGTTGATCTGTCGGCAGAATGGGTGCTCTTTTCCGGAGGAAAAAGATTTCGTGCAACAAATATTGGTCGGACAATGGTGGATCTGGCGCGAGAGAATCGTGCACAGACTGCTGCAAGCCAGCAAAACCTGTTGGCAGAAAGTTATTATGGTCTGCGGTTGGCACAACAGGTCATAGCGGTACGTGAAGAAACATATAAAGGTCTGCAGAAGCATTATGAAAATGCTTTGAAACTGGAAGCTGCCGGAATGATAGACAAAGCAGGACGACTGTTTGCCCAAGTGAATATGGATGAAGCAAAACGGGCATTGGAAGCTGCACGAAAGGAAGAAACAGTGGTGCAGAGTGCCTTGAAAGTTTTGTTGAATAAAAAAGATACGGATGAGAATATCGTTCCTACTTCTCCCCTTTTCATGAATGATTCGTTACCACCCAAAATGCTTTTTGATATGTCGGTCAACAGTGGAAACTATATGCTTAATCAACTGCAGCTGCAAGAACATATCGCCAAACAGGAAGTACGGATTGCCCAAAGTGGATACTTGCCGAATATAGCCCTTTTTGGAAAACAGACCCTCTATTCGCATGGCATTCAAAGCAATTTACTGCCGCGTACCATGGTGGGAATCGGCTTTACATGGAATCTCTTTGACGGACTGGATCGGGAGAAGAAGATCCGGCAATCAAAACTAACCCAGCAAACACTGGCATTAGGGAAGATGAAAGCACGCGATGACCTTGCTGTCGGAGTGGATAAACTCTATACACAACTGGAGAAAGCTCAGGATAATGTAAAAGCACTGAATGCGACCATCGAACTGAGTGAAGAACTGGTACGTATCCGAAAGAAATCCTTTACTGAAGGGATGGCAACCTCTACCGAAGTGATTGATGCTGAAACCATGCTTGCCAATGTAAAAGTGGCTCGTCTGGCAGCATATTATGAATATGATGTGGCATTGATGAATCTTCTTTCACTCTGTGGCACACCGGAACAATTTGTAAACTATCAACCTAAACCCTAACAAACAATGAAACCAACTAGTAGAACCCTTTCTTGGGCATTCGTCATTATTATGCTGGCAGTCGGTATTTTTACTGCTCTGGGAATAATATTGATGCACAAACAACCGCTCGTCCTGCAAGGGCAGGCAGAAGCGACAGAAATCCGTATTAGCGGGAAACTTCCCGGACGTATCGATACCTTTTTGGTTCAGGAAGGTGACTGGGTACGCCAAGGAGATACTCTCGTTGTAATCAACAGCCCCGAAATACATGCCAAGTATCAGCAGGTGAATGCATTGGAGCAAGTAGCCGTACAGCAGAATAAGAAAATAGATGCCGGTACCCGTCGACAGATTGTTGCTACCGCGTTGCAACTATGGAACAAAACAAAAAGTGATCTTACACTGGCTAAAACAACTTATAACCGTATTCTTACCTTATATAAAGACAGTGTTGTCACTTCTCAGCGGAAAGATGAAGTGGAAGCTATGTATAAAGCTGCTGTTGCAGCCGAACGGGCAGCCTATGAACAATATCAGATGGCGGTAGACGGTGCACAGAAAGAAGATAAAGAATCTGCCGCCAGTATGGTGAATGCTGCCAGAAGTACGGTGGAAGAAGTTTCGGCACTATTGGTCGACGCCCGGCTGACAGCACCTGAAAACGGTCAGATAGCTACCATCTTTCCTAAACGTGGGGAATTGGTTGCGCCGGGAACTCCTATTATGAACCTGGTTGTCATGGACGATATTCATGTAGTACTCAATGTACGTGAGGATTTGATGCCACAATTTAAGATGGAGGGCACCTTTGTTGCGGATGTGCCTGCTATTAATAAAAAAGGTATTGAGTTTAAAATCTATTATATCAGTCCGTTAGGAAGTTTTGCTACTTGGAAATCAACGAAGCAGACCGGAAGTTATGACTTACGAACCTTCGAGATTCATGCCCGTCCCACTCAGAAAGTTGATGACCTGCGCCCCGGTATGTCCGTATTACTGACATTAAATGAATGATAGAATGAGTTCATCACAAACATATTCTCCTTTTCGTTCCGTGCTGCTCAGGGAGTGGCGACGGATGACTTCACGATGCCTTTATTTTGGTGTGTGTATCATCCTGCCGCTATTTACCCTTTTCTTCATGGCAACTATCTTCGGCAACGGGCAGATGGAAAACATTCCCATCGGTATTGTCGATCAGGACAATACTGCCTCTTCACGAGCAATCGCCCGAAATATATCTGCTGTGCCAACATTTAAAGTGACAAGGCATTTTGTGAATGAGGAAGCTGCCCGAAAGGCCGTACAGAAGAAGGAAATTTATGGCTATCTCTCCATTCCTCCAAAATTTGAGCAAGATGCTATTTCGGGAAAGAATGCGACTCTCTCCTATTATTATCATTATGCGTTGCTTTCGGTAGGCGGCGAATTGATGGCTGCTTTCGAAACGTCGCTGGCTCCTGTGTCGCTCTCTCCCATTGTGATGCAAGCTGTCGCTCTCGGAGTGGAACAAGACAAGATCACTACATTCCTGTTGCCCGTACAAGCCAGCAATCACCCTATATACAATCCAAGTCTGGATTATTCGGTTTATCTGAGCCAACCGTTTTTCTTCGTCTTGTTTCAGGTATTGATTTTACTCATTACTGTATATGCAGTCGGAATTGAGATTAAATTTCGCACTGCCGATGAATGGCTGTTTGTTGCCAAAGGAAATATGGTAACGGCTGTTTTGGGAAAACTACTCCCCTACACTATTATCTTTATTCTGATAGGATGGCTGGCAAATTATGTGATGTTTGGCATTCTGCATATTCCTTTTCAAGGAAGCTGGTTATTGATGAATATGCTGACAGCGCTTTTTGTCGTGGCAACGCAGGCCTTGGGATTATTCCTGTTTTCGCTATTTCCGGCTATCTCTCTCATCATAAGTATTGTTTCCATGGTCGGCTCTTTGGGAGCTACTTTATCCGGTGTCACTTTTCCGGTGACCAATATGTATCCTTTGGTACGAGATGCCTCCTATCTTTTTCCTGTCCGGCATTTTACAGAAATGATGCAAAATATGCTCTACGGAGGGAGTGGTTTTATCTACCTTTGGCCATCGGTTGTGATACTATGTATCTTTCCGTTGCTGGCTTTTGTGTTGCTTCCTCATCTGAAACGTGCCATAGAAAGTCATAAATATGAAAAAATTAAATAAGTTACAACAGTTATCGTTCATCATCCGACGTGAATATTGGGCTATCAGTACCAGCTATGCTGTATTACTGGTACTGATGGGTGGAATCTTCGTGTACGGATTACTCTATAATTATATGTATGCCCCCAATATTGTAACGGATGTCCCGGTTGCCGTAGTCGATAACTCACATAGCGAGTTGAGCCGTAATTTCATCCGCTGGCTGGATGCTACGCCTCAAGCGGAAATTTATGATCAGGCTATGGATTATCACGAAGCTAAGGAATGGATGAAAGCTGGAAAAGTACAAGGTATTTTATATCTCCCTCATGATTTTGAGGAACGGGTATTTCGTGGAGATGAAGCTGTGTTTTCTCTGTATGCCACTACCGATGCTTTTCTCTATTTTGAAGCCTTACAAGGAGCTTCTTCACGTGTGATGCTGGCTATCAATGACAAATATCGTCCGGACGGAGCAGTCTTTCTGCCTCCTCAGGGATTATTGGCGGTAGCTATGGCAAAGCCTGTAAATGTAGCGGGAACTGCACTCTATAACTATACGGAAGGATATGGGTCTTATCTGATTCCGGCCGTTATGGTCATTATTATTTTTCAGACATTACTGATGGTCATAGGTATGCTGACCGGAGAAGAACATATGACAAAAGGTATCCTTGCCTATACTCCTTTCGGAAAAAGCTGGGCAGTCGCTATACGTATTGTAGCAGGGAAAACGTTTGTCTACTGTAGTTTGTATGCTGTTTTTTCATTCTTTCTATTAGGGTTGCTTCCTCATTTCTTTAGTATTCCCAATATTGGAAACGGATTGTATATTGTATTGATGATGATCCCCTACTTGCTGGCGACTTCTTTTCTGGGGCTGGCAGCCTCCCGATATTTCACTGATTCGGAAGCACCATTGCTTATGATTGCATTTTTCTCGGTAGGACTGATTTTTCTTTCCGGTGTTTCCTATCCGATGGAGCTAATGCCTTGGTATTGGAAAGCTGCTCATTATATTTTTCCGGCAGCACCTGCTACACTTGCCTTTGTGAAGTTGAACTCAATGGGGGCAAGTATGGCTGATATCCAACTTGAATACATTACTTTATGGATTCAGGTGATTGTTTATTTTGCATTAAGTATATGGGTTTATAAACGAAAACTCAGTTGACAGATATACTTTTAGTTGCAGATTTTAAACAATAATTACTCAAAACTATAATCATGTTTAGAGACATACTTCATAAAATCAAGGTCTTCTTCTGCGACGACGACGTTGAGAAGATATATGTAAGGGACAGTACGGTTATCCGCAACAACGAGATCCATAGGATGTATGACGAGATACTGGACGAGTTAGGTGATTTGGCTACGGTCGTTTCAAGGAACTACGTATATGGCAAGATAAAGGACAGGACGGGGTTAAGTATCCGTCATATCAGTAGGATAATAAACCATACTAAAGTTGAGGAGATATGATCAAGGACGTAATGGAAAGGGATGTGATAAATGAAATATCCACGTTGTTCGTAATGATATTCACGTCAGGGTTGATGTTTGTCATGCCGATATTAGATATAGGGTATAATGATATCATTATCATAATAGGATTCGGGATACTACTATCTTTTATGTTAACCATAATCCCGATCTTGCTTTCTTACGATATAAGGGATGAGATCATTGAGTTGATTGGTGATATGGATAGCCAGATCGTGGTAGACACTTCGGTATACAAAACGAACCTACCCTAGGTAATTACTAGGGTAGGTGATGTGCTATTTTCTTTTAACATACTTATCTATCAGATCTATTGATAGTTTAGTTCCCAGCTCCTCCTCCAACAGGTTAAGGTAGTTCTGGTGCAGGCATCCGCCCCGCTCCACCTCTCTAAAGCCGGCCCCGTCTCGGATCCTGACCAGTCCTTTCCTTGGATCCATGTCGATCAGGTCTCGAAGCTCGTTCATATTCTTAAACCTGCCTTCTATTACCTTAAATACATCGATCTTAGGTTTCTTATCCTTATTCTTAGGCTTTATCTTAATTCTCCCGCTCATATCAATTTACATGTAATACGATTAACGTTATTATTGTTTCCGCAATAAGCGCACATAGATGTAAAAGGTGAATACACCCTCCCGCATACAGGGCATCTCCATCCATACATAACATGATTTATTTGTTTATCGATTTCTTTCAACCCCTCATTGGTTGTGGTAGACGTGTTATTATTCTCCATATCAATTATCATTTACCGGTACTACCAAACCCACCATTACCTCTCTCTGATTCTCCAAGATCCTCTAACGAATCTACTTGATCCCATACGATGCGTTCCCGTCTACGGATAAGCAATTGAGCTACCTTATCCCCTGCCGAATAAGAAGGATCACCATAACGATCTATACGTCTAGTCACTACCATAATCTCCCCTCTGTATCCCTCATCTACGGTACCCGGAGCGTTTTGGATAATGGACTTAGTTTTGGTGATGCTGCTACGAGGGCGGATCTCCATCTCATAATCCTCAGGTAAGGCTACATGTACGCCAGTATGGTATATGATCCTACCACTGTCAAGTTCTATGTTCTTAACGAACAGATCCATGCAAGCGTCTTCTTTATGAGCGTATTCAGGCAGCTTAGCCCCTTTTTCCAGCCATATCTTGACCTTACACGTATCTATACCATCAAGTAACTCAATTGCCTCTTTATAGCTCATAGGTTGCTCTGAGGCTAATGAAATGGCTCTTGCCAATAAATCTTTAATCTTACTCATTTTATCTTGTTTTTAAATTCTTTCCCTTTCGGGCATTGTAATTTACATTCCTCGCCACAAGCGGAACAGTTGGGTCTCATTCCGGGCACCCCTCTTCCCCCGTACGGCCAGTAGGCGTAATCGCAGACGCTCCGGAACGCCTCCATCGCCTTTATCTTGGCATCGACGGTTATCTTCTCCCTCACCTTTTTCATGCTTTTCCTGAACTCGTCTTTCATATCCTTCCCCTCTATCTGTCTAGCCTTACGTCTCTCATTCCACCAATTATAGTAGAATTTGTCAGCCATCTTATAGGCTTCCGGATCAAATTTATCACGGTGCAGGATAGGGGCGTCCTTGACCTTTCTCAAATTCCTGCCACAAACATAAGCAAGCCCGGCGTAAGGAGGTATGTCCTTAGGATCAACCAACCCATCCGGAACGCAGTAGTAGAAGTAATTGGGGCGGCTGTACCTGACCCAGTCACCGGTCTCGTACAGGGCTTGCTTTCGCGCCTCGAACCAGCCTTGCATTACTTGGTGCTTACCCTCCTTCTCGAAATCCTTGTTATAGTCAGCCAACGAGATCTTCACCTCAACCTCATAAGCGTACATGGATCTGGTTATAGCCAGATAATCAGACTCCCAGTTATAGACATATAAGTTGTTTATAATCCATCTAGGAGATACCAAGAACTGTCTGTTAAGGATATCCAATATCCCTCTCTCAGTATATTCAGCACCTTTATTTGATCGCCGTGTTCCCATCTCCAGTAAGAGGATTATTCCTATATCCTACCGCCATTATAGCATTACCTATCAACATCCTCAACTTATCCATATCTTTATCATGGAACGAGAAACTAGTTAAGGTATATGACTTAGTAGCCTTCTCACAAGACCTTATCATCAACATAGCCACATATTCCCCCATCATCTTTCCGTTCATAATATCAAGATCGATTATACCGTGATCTATTAGATCAACCACATCCCATCCTGCTGGTAGATACTTTTTTATTTGATTAATATCCATACCAAATAGTTATTATAAATAGGAGGGTCGTGCTACCCTCCTATAGATTACACACGAAAAATAGAACTGAAAGCGATCCCAAGCACGTAGGATTTTATTGATTCCCGTAGGCTGTCTACCGGTTATCGTTAATTACCGACCTACGGGAATATGTTAAAAAACACCATGTACCCCAACCACGACTCGAACGTGGATCCCATCTTTAGGAGAGATGTGCTACTTTTCCTCTTGAGCTATTGGGGCATATACCCTGATCCTCACGGACAAGGGTATCAAACAAAATCTAAACTCTAAATCTAATGACAAAACTCTATGCTAGTTTTTCCCCAAAAAATAGCGTGGACCCGGCCGGACTTGAACCGACAACCTACTGGTTATGAGCCAATTGCTCTTACCGATTGAGCTACGGGTCCTAAATATACCACATCATCTTTCACAAGAGGATGTGGGACGGAATTTCTCGAAGTTTATATAGTAAAGTTATGAAACTATTGTCCAACATTCTAGCATATAGCACCAATCATCGAACGGGAACGTCTCTACACCAGACCTACCCCATCCCGTCCCCCAACTGTTCTGTAGGACGAAGCCGGCCTTGTCCCAGCCGGTGAGGATAACGGCATGACCTCCCAAGTTCTGCCCTTGGCCTTGCCAGAATCGATTACCATAATTATAGCAATACAGACCTATAACCAGAGGCCCATTCAGCATCAACGCTACCTTAGCCGATACCGGATCTATGATCCTAGCGTAACTGTTTATTTTCTCCCCATCTACGCCTACGTTTTTGATAGACTTGATAGCGTCACGAAGAACCATCCCTTCCTTATCCTTATCCTCTCTCAGATCATATATATCGTAAGGAGAGATCTTAGCCGGTCTTTTAATAGCCCTTATACTCTTTCTCCAATTAAGTATCTCAGCCAAGCTTATTGCCGCGCAAATAGGGGAAGAACCTTGATCCACTACGCTATCGACATTATTGATCTTATACTCATCAGGAACAGCCTCGTGCTGCATGTTCATGATAGCGTCCCTATCATCCACTGGTGATGGTATGTAACCTAGCCCGTATTCCATTACTTATCCTTTTTATGATAATCTATTATCTTGATATTAAACGTATCGGATCTTTGCCTTACCTGTATAGACCCCCTAGCCTTTCCCTTGGCGTCGTACAGGGCGGTAAAGCCAAAGTTATCGACCCGGCCGTCGTCTAGCGTAAACCGCCACTCCTTCCATTGGCCCATCACGGTCCCGGAAGACACTATGGAATCCACTACATAAGATATATCAGTAGTATCATATTCCGTATAGTAGGTTCTTGACGTACCGCATCCGACAACCGCTAAGGTAAGGATAGTTATTAATAATAACAAGATCTTATTCATACTTTTTAGGTTTTTTACGTTTCTTAGATTTCTTCTTATCCTCCACCTTATTCTCGACATTTACTTCATTACCGGCATCGGCATCAGTAACCTCAGATACGTTATTTTCAGGTATATCAATATGACCGGAATTAGGATCCATCTTATCCTCATCAACAACAACCTCATCAGGTACATCGCTATCTAAAAGCTCTGCCTCAAGATATTTGATACGATCGGACATAGCCTTATTCTGATCCTCGAGTTCCTTATATCTTCTTCTAGCCTCATCGAGTAATTTAGATGATAACTTATGTTTCTTCTCAATATCCATATAAGCCCGTTTAAGAGTCTCTTTCTCTTTTACCGACTCATTATATAGCTCTCTTGATTTACTAAGCTCATTTCCCATCTTAACTATATGCGAATCCTTTGATTCTATATCTTTATTAATAGAATCAATGAGCGTATTAAGATAACTTACTTTCTCATTCAATTCAAATACCTTCGCAAGAGCATTTTTGTAATCTTCTCTTAATTTATTTGAATAGTTAATAGCCTCATCAAGATCCTGTTTTAGAGTATTTATATAGCTACTCTTTACTATCTTCAATCCGAACATCTTTATTGCTGTTATAAGTTTTACGAATATCGGCTTTTATCTTGCCGACTATAATTAACTCAGCTATATGTTTATCTTTCTCGACTATAGCCATATCTTTACGGACATTAGTGACCCTGATCATGATATTCCCGTTATTAGACGAGACGAACGGTGATCCTACCAAAGTAAGTCCCGTATCTCTGGTAAACGACGGCAGCATCATCAACACCCCTATGGTATTATCCGGAAACGACGCCCATACCCCTGTGTCTATATCAAGGACATCACCCTGTCCTAATGGGAAAGCATTACCCTGCTTGATAGGAATATCCTTACCCAACGAGTTCCATGCTTTCGAGAATCTTACGGAGTTAAGGAAGATCTTCCCCTCTTCCTCCATCATCCCTACCATAGGGTCGCAATTCAATCTAACCTCGTTTTGTTTATCATCCGGCTTCTCCTCAAGCTCATCAAGGTCTCTGGCTGATGTAAACGACTTGCTTTCCAGAAGCTTTTTAATATCCTCAATACTGGCCATTATAATTTGATTATTAAATAAACGATCTTCAATCCTAACTTCAAATCAGATGTCTTCTCGAACATCTCCCTAAGAGGTAAGATAGTAGCGTCAAGATCTGACGCTACCCATTCTCCATCCTTATAATACATATCCTTTTCCTCGGAATACGCTATACAAGATCGATGCCCTAGGTTCTTCATAACCGTATCTACCTTATTTTGGGTAGGCATCGAGACACGATTCACTTTAGTAGATATATTGAAATTACTCTCCATTAACTTTCTGATTTTTAATTAGTTAATTAAAATGGAAGATCACTGTCGTCTCCAAAAGGAGGATATTGAGGAGGTTGTTGTTGACCTCCAAACAAAGAGGCTTGCGTTTGCGATGGAGCCTGCGTTGCATATGACGGTGGGGGCGTCTGTGCGGTTGGCATAGCGCCCATGCTTTGGCTTCTATCCTGTTCCGATTTTTCGTTTTCAGCCTTAAACTTTTCAAGATATTGTTTAAATACTTGAAAAGCGAAAGTGTCTTGAACCGTATAATCGAATTTCTTGTTACCCATTATATCCGTGCCCTCTACCCTATCAGGCCATCCGTTCTGTCCGTTCTTATAATATTGCTGGATAAGCTCGTCCTTCCCATCTGGAGTTTCCCTAGCGTATGAAATGAAAAAATTACCGGGAGCATATTGATCCCCTTTCTTAGCATGAGCAGGATTTATTACCACCTTACGTTCTAGGTCAATATTAGGCAAGTACCTTACCAGTGACTTCACGTAATTATTAATACTTCCTTTTTGAGTCATCAAAGGAACGTTTATGAAGTAATTCCCATCCTCATCACTTATCTTTATGGATACGTATTTGGCTTTTACCCCATTGAACTCCACTTCTCGCACATTGATATCAGACAAATAACCTTCAATACCGTTCCAGAATACCCTCCAATAAGAAACGGCTCCGGTCTTCTCGTTTATATGCTCCTCGAAACCTTCCTTTGGCTCTCTCGATGACTGATATAATAATCCGCTACCACTTACTTTAAAGTAATGGTTATTACCACCTGATGAATTTTCTCTAACTCCCATTTTATATATTTTTAAATATTAAACAATAACTGATGATGACAAGAAATACTCGTTCTTATTATCCTCCCCATAAATCTTATTGAAATGAGATTTATGATCATGCTCGATAACCACCCTATTACATGAGACGCTTTTTATAATACCAAGATATCTTCCACATAATACGTTACATATAATATCTTCACCATGATGAGACAAAGAAGTAAGTCTTTCCTTACATGATTTATCGGAAGACGGGTTCTCTGACATAATACCGCATCCTTTATCGGTAAATATCAACTTGCAATGATCGAACTCATTTACCTTAAGATTGTTTTGGAGGGCTTGGACGAGTAGATCCTTATCAAAGACATAGGTACTTGTTTTGACAAAATGCTCGTCCACGAACCTCCAATTTGGATAATTACCCTCAAAATGGGTCTCATACATATCCATATCAGGCGTAGAGAAATAAGTCTTAGTATCGTCCACTTTTATAGACAACATATCCGATGACTTATTGATATGCTTATCAAGCAATATCGCGGATTCGTTCGATACCGGGATAAACATCTTCTCTACCTTATCCTGATTAGGGACAAAATACCTGTAAATAGTATTTCTATCCGTACTTACTATATTAATATTAATATCATCAATATCAATTACCACATTCTCGATGCATGGATAAAAGTCATCTACCTCCGTATAATCGCTGGCTTTGTTAAGAACCGAAACATAATCGCTCATCTTAACCTTAATTCCTCCATCAAGTATCTTATGTACCTGTGGGAATGTATTGATATCAAAAGCCGGACAACTATACTCACCAGAAGCGTAGTGGATCGTGATCTGATCTTTTCTATCCGAAAGCAGTATCGTAATCTCACAATTCTTCTGTTTTTTCATGAACTTAATAAAAGAGCTTGCCTCCACCAAGAAAGAGAAGTTAGAGTCAGCCTCGACCTCCAATCGCTCTATAACACATACCTTGGCATTTACGGAAGTGATATAAGCCAGATTATTGACAACATCTATCTTAAGATCCTTATAAAGGGAGTTGGGACCGGCATTCTTAACAACCGTCTCCAATTTGCCCAACTTCTCATTTAATGACTTCGACAAGCATCTTATAAGCATAACGAACAACTTTTTATTACATCACAAATATAATCATAATTATATTAATACAAATACAATAAATACTTAATAGTATTAAAATAGTTTAAACTTACGTCTAATATACTCGGCTATAAGCGTAGCGTCACACATTCCGTCTTGTATCTTAGTAGGTTGTACTCCTTTTCCTGACCATGGTTTCACGAAAGAAACCAAAGGGAAAAGGCGCATGGCACATCGGATGGAGGTAGCCTTCGTGTCTAACTTCGCCGCCGTATACACCCGATCGGCTGTCGTATGAAGCTCCTTCTGCCAGGTCTTTGGTTGCACCTCCTCGAACATGAACCTAACATCCGGGTGAGATCCGTATCGCTCCATCATCTCAACCATCATAGCGAATAGGGCGTTCGGTTCCCGGCGTCTCCCGCCAAAGGTGAAGTTGCTGGCTGCCGAGCTGTTGTGGATGCTATGGACATCCTCGACGGCGATCGCCAGCGTCCCGCCTCCCTTTTCTTGGATCTTGTCAGCGGCATCGAGGAAGAAGCTTGATATAGCCCTAAGATCTATATCCCCCTTAACCGATATCCTTGGAGTCATAATTACCTTAACCTCGCCATTTTCTGGGATCATGGACAATCCTCCGGTGTCTATACCCGGATCTATACCTATTGATATATTCATAACTTCAACGTATATAATGAATGGAAATCCTCCGGTCTAAACACCTGTATTGAGTTATCCGGATACATACCTATATAATAACCGTAAAAAGCCCGTAGAATGCCATTTTCTAGCCTTATATCCAATGCCTTTACCTTATTCCCTTCAACCATAACATCAACCTCATCAGTCTTGTTAGATATCTTATCGAACCATTCAGGTATAGGATCAATACCGTACCTGAATGCGTTTACCGTTGATTTTATCGAGATATATGTTCCCATATTAGATAAGATTACAATCGTCTCGTTTAACAACCTTAAAATCGCCATTTCTAAGTAATATCGCTACATCAGATCTCGTATACGTAAGAGGTGTATACGACACCAAATGATAAGAAGCCTGCCCTGTCGCTGGCCGAACTGGTCTTAATACGGCTATGGCTATATCGCCGCCAAGTTCCGTACCACCGGTAACACCCTGTAGGCACATGTATATGAATCCCTCATACTCATATCTCTTTCCGATAAACTCACTCATGGGAATACCTACGAACAGATAGTTCTTCACATCCCCTTTCTTAACCTCGACAGCGTTCTCTACACTGGACGGTATTACGTCTACAAATTTTACTCCTATTGCCATGATTACAAATTCAATTTAGTTCTTAATTCTTGACACAATTCTTGATTATCCCTCATGATACTTAACGTATTATCCACTCCATTCCCTACCCGGACCTCGCCATACCAGTACCATGATCCTTTACGGGTAAAGATACCGGTTTCCTCACATAACTTCAAAAGTTCAAGCTCCTTGTCAAATCCTACGCCATAATACAAAGCCGTCTCTGCTATCTGGAAAGGTATAGCTGTCTTGTTCTTCAATACCTTTATCCTAACCTCATGACCGATAGAAGACCCGTCTTCTCCTACAATGACCTTCTTCCTCGACATCTCCATACGGATAGAGGCGTAGAATTTAAGGGCATTACCGCCGGTTGTTACCTTAGGATCACCGTATATTACACCAATCTTCTCACGATACTGGTTGATGAATACCAGAACACAATCGCTTTTGTTTACGATCCCGGTAAGAACTCTCATAGCTTTTGACATCAACCGGGCTTGTAATCCCATGTTGCTGTCTTCCATATCACCCTCAATCTCCTTCTTAGGGACTAGATTCGCCACAGAATCCACGACAATAAAGCCTACCCTGCCGGACTCCACCAGCTTGGCCGTGATATCGATAGCCAACTCCCCGTAGCTTGGCTGGGAAATAAGGAACCGGTTCACGTCCAATCCCATCTTCTTAGCGTATTCGATATCAAAAGCGTTCTCCACGTCTATTATAGCTACCAGCTTATCGGGGTGCTTTTTCTGGAACTCGATCATACTTAACGTACACATCATGGTCTTGCCACAAGATTCCATCCCGACCAGCTCATGGATCCGGCCTACCGCCCATCCGCCGCCGAGGGCCTTGTCCACCACCAGAGAACCAGTGCTTTCCCTTGGTATGGATATTATAGGCTTATCATCGCCGAAGTTCATTATCGAGCCTTCTCCAAGCTCTTTATTTAAAGATGATACTAACTCATCTACGTCTGAAAAAAGTTCTTTCTTAGCCATTATAATCCGTATTCATCGAAATTAAACAAATCCTGTTGTTTCTTGATCATATCCTTACCGATATCAGATATCTTTTCTGGATTCAAAACACCCTCATTCTCATCCACCTTCTCTATAAAGTCAGATATCTTATCGCTTAGCAGTACCATATCTTCCTTAGGCACTGATTTCAGATAAAGCCCGTCTATAGACCTACATCTTGAAAGAGCGGTATATATCTGTCCTATTTCGAAGGCTCTGCTGATGTCTACGAATATATTATCTAAAGTCATTCCCTGAGATTTATGAACGGTTATAGCGTATCCTAACCTCAATGGATATTGTATTATATAGCCGCAAGAAATGCCTTCAAGGGAATCATCTACCTGCTTATACTTCATCTTCTCCCACTTCTCTTTGGTTATCTCCACCTCAGTATCGTTATCTAGATGAACATATATCGTCTCATCAACAGTATCTATGCTGGTTATGATACCCATCGAACCATTGACATACCCATTGCCGTTTCTGGTTATTATGACCTTAGCTCCTACCTTTACTATAAGCTCATCCTCACAGGGAGCTACAGGCTTTTCCCCGAATACAGTAGCATCGAACTTAAATACCTTATTATTGATCTTATCAAGATTAGTCTTATTTATCTCATAAGCTTCTTTGTTAGTTGAGCATATAATTATAGTATTATCCATATTATCCGGATACTTGACCCTACTATCCAATATCTGTCTTGACTCATCGGTAATAACCCCACATCTTATATCCTCAAGTACGGAAAGAAGCTGAGGATCTTTTTGACGGAATACGTTCTCGAAGGTAATGACCGAGAATCCTGACGCTCTTAATGCCTTTGATGAGAAAAAGAACCGGCTCTCATAATATTTGTCGATAAAATCATCCGCCGTCACCACAGGCGGTAGTTGTGATAGATCTCCAAACATAATCAACCTAACGCCACCAAAAGGTTCCTTGCTACGCCTGCATTGTCTAAGTATGTCAGCCACCTCATCAAGCAAATCAGGTCTTACCATACTGATCTCGTCGATAACGATAGTATCAAGGTTTCTGATCTTCTTCTTCATAAACGGACTTACATCCACCTTATTAGACAACATACCTCTCTCGATAGAAGGGATATAAGGATCGTTCTTTATAGAGAAAAACGAATGGATGGTCTGCCCTCCTGCGTTCAATGCAGCCACGCCAGTAGGAGCTACAATAACACATTTACCCAAGAACTTTACGATACGTCTCATGAACGTACTTTTACCACTACCGGCTCTACCGGTAATAAACAGATTCTCCCTAGTGGTGAAAATCTTCTTCAAGGCACGACCTTGCTCCACGTTTTTATCCACCGTCATAATATGACGAAGGAGGTCGTTTTCATTTTTAAAATCTTCTTTTACCATATCTTTTTAGGTTTATGGTACAAAGATACGAATAGTTATAATTAACTATTAAAAATAAATGTGAATAATATATAAATATTAAATTTTATATCTGATACTCAAATCATCCAGCTTTACTCATCTCGAGCCCTTTTACCCCTAAAAAGACGTCTTTTATAAAATCTTCGGCGATGATTATATGCATTATCTTTCCTCTGTATGATAGTCTTAGGTGTCCGATAGTTACGTTCTTCCTGTCTTTGGCATTCGCTATTCCATTGTTTTTTTTTACCTCGTCATACAAATCGGATATACTCTTCTTACACATGCCTAAGAACATGCTTATGTATCTGTATATAGTTGACTGAGATATCTCATGCATGCCTATTCCAGCAAGCTTCTTATTCAACTCATTAAGAAGGTATGCTACATTGAACTTAATTGTCTTTCTTTTAGTTACTTTGTATATATGATGTACGTTTCTGGTTCTGGCCCTGAATATTATCTTGGAAAGGATTCTTACCCGATCAAGTTTCCGACTTTTGTTAGCCATATTCCGTCTTTCGTCTGAGCTTAAATTCTTATCCAGACATTTGTATACGGATCTTTTCTTACCTACGAATATGTCTTTCGTATCCTCATTCTTCTTAGCCTTATACGAGTAGATCATGATATCAGATAAAGCTATTCTTATCTCGCCCTCTGCGTAAGCCTTAAGCGTCTTTAGCTGATAGTCTATATCCTCATGGCAGTTCTCTATAACATGTCTGTAGCAGAAATAAGCTATGCCATCGGATAGGATATCTATAAAATCATCGGTATTGACCTCTATACGGTCACGATAGCCTTCTCTCATCCTATTTCTTAGAAATACATGCTTCTGGACATTTATGATAGAAAGATAAGCCGTTACCTGCTTACACTTCTTTTCTATAACCATGCCGGAACCTCTTATATTATCTTTCTTGTTCGAGTATTTTACGGCCGTAACCTTCTTCCCGTCCTTATTAGTTACAGGTTTGTAATCTACTGGGCAGACAAGTGATCCTGCCGGAAGCCTTAGGCATCCAAGCTCATCTTTTTTTGCTTGTATATCTTTTGGGATATATGCTTCGGTAAGAATCTTATCGAAATTTGATTTCATTTTCTGTAAAAGTGCTACCTTTGTCTCCATGATTTTTTTATTTGCTGCGAATATACAAGTTTCATCAATACGAAACAAGTTATTCGGATGGATGGGTAGCCTGTGAAGGTCGCCCATTTGTTGTTTAAGGAGGGTAGGTAATGTTCGTAAAACGCTGTGCGCGTGAACGATCGTTTTTTCTCAACCTACTTGTTACGCGCGCGTTAATAGGTATATTTATTAAATATAATTAACTCTATAAACATATACTACTTTCTAATATCTCTATCCGTACACAGAACCTCTCCTGACGTCGAGTTCCTGTGTACTCCACTTAAAGTCTCTATTTAATAAAACATTGCTTTTTACCGCCAAGGTATGGTGCCGTCAGGCAGGATACCGCAGGCTAAACCTGGTAGAAGCCGTATCCTATACCGGAAGCCGGTACCCCGGTAGGGGGGATCGGGTGGAGCATAAGCCAAAGAAGAAAAAGCGAGGTCTTGTACGATCGCTCGCGCTCCGGCCGTCCGTATCTTCTACGGCAGGCTCCATCGCCCAAGGCTTCCCATTTCCCCTTGGCTTTATATCCCATAGCTTGGGAGGAAGGAATCCAAAGGGAAAAAGGTAAGGTCGTATTCGGTCGCTCACGCTCCGGCAGGCGAATATATCTCTACCGCCGTCCATGTCAATAGCGAATCTCTGGCGGCATTGTCCGGTATGACGGCGGTAGCCTTACCTTGGGTGTCCCAGCGTGTCCCCCACCAACCTTTTCCCCTTTGGATGCCTTGGGCTATGTCATGGGACGATAAGAAGCCAAAAAGAAAAAGGAGTGGTCGCATACTGTGAGGCAGGATAAGGCTGTCCCCTCCGTCCACGTGCGTAGCGTACGTTAACTTCACTGCCCTTGCTATTGCAGCCAGCCGTAGACATACATGGCTTCGTTCGTTCTATCCCACTAGCATTTTCCCTTTGGATTCTCGTAAATACATGTTAGTCAGCATATATTACACTGATTATATCATATTTTGTTGACAATAATATTTTTTTAAAGTATTTTTGTCGAAAACTAATTTTGTATGGCCGAGCAGAGAAAAGCTTTCGTATTTGCGTTGCCTTACGATACTAGACTGGATATGATCCAGCAATTCTTAAGGATATACAACGGCTATCTGGACTCCAAGGGTAGGAGCTTGATTACAGAAAGAACGATAAACTTACTTTCTTTCTACATCAACTACGGATACTCGGATGATACCAGGGCTAAGTACATGGATTGTCATGGACAGAAGGAATCTTACGTCGCTGTCCTGAACAACGAGCTTAAACGTGGGGGTTTTCTGGTGGACAAGAAGAACGGGAACTTCCGTACCCGTGAGCTGTCTATTGAGATGAGAAGCTTACGTAACTATTTTATTCTTGACGGGGAGGGTGATGATACCCGTGTAATGGGGTTTGTGTTCAAGAGAAACAAATTGGATATTGATGGGTAGGAATCTTATTTCATTCGATAGGGATATCGTGGATGAGGTGGTAAGAAGATCTGATGGGAAGTTTACCAAACAACAGGTAGAGTGGTGCATGAAAGCATCCGTATCTTACGTCCATCACCTAGCTAGGTATACTGACAATATATCTATCAGAATCCCGTTTATCGGATACGTTGTATGCAATCTTCGCGAGATGCGGGTAAGGCGTGATAAGATACGCCGGATATTTGTCAAGGAAGGTAATCGTTATCCGGATGAAAGGATGCCTATTGAGCTTGATTGTCTGGATAAGAAGATTAAGGCGATAGAGGATATGGAGGGGTTGAAGAACGGAGATCCTCTTATACGTGATAACCATGAGGCCATGTATCAATGTCGGTATGGAATGACATGGGAACAATTACAGGATTTTCAACAAAAACAGTTTAAAAAATAATTATCGTGCAAACAATTGGTAAAGCCCAAGTAATAGCCCAAGCTTGGGAAGACAGTTTATTGGGCAGGATTCCTAAGGATAAGAAAGATTATCCCGAATGGTATAAGAATCGTCTTGAATTATGCAAGAAATGTCCTAAGAACTCTTCTAATATCAGGTTCTTTAAATTGCCGCCTAAGGTATTATTCCATAGATTGATTGGAAGACCGGGATGCTCGTTGTGTGGTTGTTTTATCAAGGAGAAAGCTTGGATGAAGACCGAGGTATGCCCGTTGAAGTTCGTGGAAGGAGAGAAAGCCAAATGGAACGCCATGGAGGTCATAACCGCCGATCATAACGATTTTAATATCGAGTGCCCTAACGATGCATTTGATATAGGACTTACGGATGACGAGAGCGAGTTTTATATAAATATTTTTGATCAGAAAATAGGTGATAAGATAGAAATCGTGTTATTTATCACCCATAAAGATGGTTTCCATGTCAAGGAGCATCATCTTGGATGTGGATGTATGGGAGACGTTTCATATAACAAACATCCTGACAATGAGAATAGAACTATATTTAGGATGACATTGGATACCTCAAAATATACGGAAGGTCATTTTGAGAAACATCTATCTCTTATGGGTTATACGAAGGATGATCCTGAACGTAATTTCAAACATTTCCCGCTACGTATTATAGGGGAAGCTTATAAGTAAATACTATGCGAAGTCCCGTAAGAAGTAAGATAGATGATCGTATCCATGCCCTTATTGTCATGGAAGTCGGATGCCGTGAGTTGCCTGAATATTCGTTGGGTGATATACTTTACTCCGCTTTAAGGAGGATAGCTAGGGCTAATGGTGGTAATGTCCGCTTCTTGCGGGATGTTAGTACCAGGGATTTATTGAGGTCTATAGACCAAAGCATCAGTGATGAGATTGAATTAAATAATAATGATTATAACGTGTGATTATAATGGAAGAGGATAAGGATATCAAAAAAGAGATCAGGGATTATCTTAAAGAAGAGGCGGATACTCATATAAGGCATTGGATAGCCATAAAGCGTGAGAGCAAGCGTCTGTATAGCGATATTGAGGATAGGACTAAGAAGATAGCCCTTAAATCATCTTCGTTGATAAAAGAGGAGGATTTTGTCGTTCTTCATGAGATGACCCATAAGATACAGATGTTGAATATAGAGGCTGTAAAAGTCAATTCTAGGTTGATGTTCATAATCCAGTTGGCTACCAGCTTCGGTATGGATCTGGATTTAGATACGACATATGCGTCCACCGCCAAGAGCATTATAGAAGACAGAACATCTGGATTCGTGTTTTATGATGACAAGGAACGTCTGAGATACGCTGACAAGGAGCTTGAGGATATGTTCCATGACATGAGCGTGACGGAAGTAAGTAAGATCGGGGTTGTTCAATCTTATGAGCTTCTTATGAAGCAGTATAATGAATTTAAGGAATTAAAAGAAAATGCCACAGGGAAGACGAAAGCCGACGAGTAGGGACGTCGATCGGGTAAACGATAATCTTGAGGTCATATCCAAGGCCGTGGATGACGCCAAGACGTATATCGCCAAGCATCCATGGGATAAGGAGAAGCCTGAGGATATGGCTAGGGCGTTCGATTTCATATCCAAGCTGATCGATAAGATTAACGTATGGAATGACTCGTATATGGAGAAGAGTGGGATCATGGATGTATACAGGAGTGTCAGCAATGTCCAGAAGAAGGAACGTAAGGGACAAGTGTCTGGAGGTATAGAGTCCGTATTAAAAAATATGCGATCATGAGTTTAAGCACGAGTCCAGAATTTTATGTAAACATGAAGAATCCTCCAGTGTGGAACGATTTGTTCGGCTGGGAGGATCAAGATGATGATGTTAAGCAGTTCTTCACGGAGGAGGCTTATAAGGTCAAGAACGGGGTGACTATCAACGGTACGTTCATCCCGCCATGGCTTTATTGGCATGTTAATTTCTTTCCCGTATTTCAAGACCTTCCAAATGGAGAGCGTGTTCCGGCTATCAGCCGGTTACGTGATAATGAATGGTTTTTCGCCGAGATGTATCAACGTGCCCGTCAGGAGAAGAAAGGGCTGGGGATGTTCGGTACCCGTCGTTTTGGAAAGGCCCTTCTGGACTCGGAGCTGATATATACTCCTTATGGACCTAAGAAGATAGGGTTCGCTGATATCGGGGATATCATATATGGCGATGATGGTAAGCTTACGACTATAGTAGGCGTATATCCTCAAGGATTCGTTGATATGTATAAGGTTACGTTTGAGGACGGGCGCAGTATAGTATGTTGCGGTCAACATCAGTGGAAGGTTAAATATCATGGTGATTATAAAGTCATGAGCACCATGGGTATCATCCACTCTGACTTCCAGAAGATGACCATAGACATAGGGGAGGCCGTGGATTTCCCCGAGCGGCGGTGGCTGATGTCGCCCCATCTCCTTGGGTCTCTGACCGCCTCTTTCCTTTGTGGATCTACCGACAGGATCTTCGAGTTAAGCAATAATGAGATGGATGATATTATTTATTCATCCAAAAAACAGAAAGAGTTGTTTATAAGCTCATTCATGAAGATAGCTTGCGGCATAAGTACTGGTGACGATCGTTTTAAGGTCGTTTACAAAAGTGAGTATATTATATCCTTCGTAAGAAGAATATTCTGGTCTATGGGATATTATTGCGTCATGGATGGTGATGATATGTATATATCCAAGACCCATAATAGGCTTAGGATATCCGATATAGATTATTACGGGAAATATAAAGCTACTTGTATTGAGGTCGATAATAAGTCCCATCAGTTTCTTACCACCAATTTTGTCGTATCTCATAATACGACTATCATGTCATCCCTTCTTCAGATGAACGCTACCATGACGATCGGGCTTAGTCATTCCGTGGTAGGTTTCAGCGATAGCGATTTATCTAATATAGGTGAGTATTGTGAGTATGGTCTTGATCATGTGCATCCTTTTTTCAGGATTAACAGGACCAAGACCGATTGGAGTTCTGGTGTCACCTTAGGCAAGCGTATGTCCAACGGGGTTCGTGATGTTCATGCCATAATATCCATAGCCAATATCAACATGGGTAGGAAGACATCCACGCAGAAGACTGCCGGTCTGACCCCAGCCACGGCTATTTTCGACGAGGTAGGTAAGGGACCTATCAAGAAACCGTACACGGCCGCCATGCCGTCCTACGACACTCCTTATGGCTGGCGTCTCAGTCCTATCTTGGCTGGTACCGGTGGTGAGGTGGAACTATCCAAGGACGCTCAGGAGATGTTCTCTGATCCTGATACATACAATCTCCTGGTCATGGACTGGGATATTTTAAATCGGAGAGCCATGAAAGGGAAAACATGGAAAGAAAGGAAATGGGCGATGTTTGTCCCCGGTCAGATGGCTAACTCCGGTGTCAAGAGAACTATAGGTCTGGGTGATTATTTGGGGAAACCTGATGATAAGAAGCTTAATAAGATCAAGATTGATGCCACGGATTTTGAAGCCAGTACCAATAAGCTTAACGAGGAACGGAAGAAGTTATCTACGAAAGATAGGGTAGCTTATACCTCTCATACCATGTTCTATCCATTTACGATCGACGACTGTTTTTTAAGCTCATCCCAGAACCTATTCCCGGTCGAGTACGCTATCAAGCATAAGAATGATTTACTTGAGTCGGGGCAATATAGCGGTATGCTGTGTGATGTCTTTCTTGAGTCAGGTAATAAACTGGGGACTACTAAATCGAATAAGCAACTGGCTGGATTCCCGTTTAGCGGCGGTGTTATTGACGCTCCTGTCCAGATATTCGAGATGCCTCAATCTAATAGGTTTGATGATTTTATTTATGTTGCAGGCCAAGATCCCTATAAACAGGCCAAGTCTGATACCCCTTCATTAGGAGCTTTTTATGTATTCAAAAGGCGTGTTGGTATTCGAGATCCTTATGCCTATAGAATAGTGGCTTCATACGTATCCCGCCCATCATCCATAGATCAGTTTTGCCGTACTTGTGAGGTGCTTCAGAAGGGATATGGTGCTATATGTCTTATGGAGAACGCTGACCAGATGTATGAGCAGTACCTTAACCGTAAAAGCGGTATGCCAGCGTCTTTCTTCCTGTTTGCTGGTGAGGCAATAGCCAATAAGTATGTGAAGGCCGGCTCCCGGCAGAACAGCAAGTTAGGTCTATATCCTACCCCCGGTAACCAGAACCTGCTATTCTCGTGTGTCGTGGATTACTGTTGGCAGGATTTCGTTATTGGTTATGATGATCAGACTGGTCTTGATATAACTGTCAAGGGTATTGAGCTGATCGATGATATAGCCCTATTGGATGAGATAATACAGTATAAGCCCGGATTGAACGTCGATAGGATAATAGCCTTCGGGCATGCGTTGGTTCTCGCTAGGTATTTTGATGATAATAACTACATGCCTAAATCGAAGATAGATGAGATGAATAACGCTCGTAAGGAAGATGCTTATAAACACCATGAGATATATGCCTCTGCATTTGGATCGGTATCTATAGGAGCTTTTAGGTAAATGAATGTCAATTAAACGCCTATCTTTGTTGTAAATAAAATTGAATAATCATGGAAGTGTTTAATAGAGATCATTCGTTTCCAGCAAAAGGAGCGTTATTAGGATTACCTCCTCAGGCTATTTCCACGAAGAAAAAGAACAGGAAATGGAAGGAGGATTGTATGGACGCTCTTGAGACGATAGGGTTGAAACAGTATGATCGTAACCAGATGTACCGTGACTATTATCTGATGGCGGATGGTAAGTTATCTTTTATGGAGATGGCAGATGTTATCCCTCAGTTAAGGAACGTTCAGAAGCTAAGGAGCGATATAAGGATACCTTCTTTCTTGAAGCATTATGATATCATAGGTGGTATCGTAAACGCCTTTGAGGGATGGCTGACAAACCTACAGGATAAGTATACGGTTAATGAGGTAGGGGATATGGCTATAAGTGAGTATGAGGATACGATGTCAAACTTACTTCATCGCCATATACAAGAACAGTGGGATATTATCGTCAATCAGCGTCTTGTGGAGGCTGGTCTTGATCCTACGTACAATGAGTTTAACTCTGAGGAGGAGCGTCAGGCTTATGTTCAGCAAATCCAACAGGCCAAGACGTCTATGACCCCTGATGATATCCAAAGATTCATGAGCACAAGATGGAAGACGCAGGCGGCGGTATGGGGGGATCATACGATCGAGGCTGACCGTAGCAGGTTTTATATGGATGAGCTTGACAGGGAGAATTACCGGGATCGTCTTCTTAGCGGAAAGATGTTCCGGAATCATTTCGTTGGTTTCGATTACTACCGTCCGGAGGTATGGAGTCCTATGGAGGTTTTCCATCCTGATGTAAAATACCCGCAATATGGATCTTATGTAGGTCGTCTTCATTATTACGAGGGTGTCGAGTTGATATCAAGATACGGCCATAAGATGACAGCCAAGGACAAGCGTCGGATTATGGGAGGTGATGATGATTATGAGGGATGGATATCTAATGACGGCGCTAGGTATGATTGGAAGAAAAAGAAACCGTCTATTACCGGTATGTATGAGAATGAGGTTATTCCATGGAAAGGATACCATGACTATGAGTCTATAGTCGCCGCTGAGGACTATTATGGTGTGCCGATGGGAGAGTACCATACCTTCGGACCTGACGGGGAGGAGCACACCCAGCCCCGCTTCTTGCCCCGCTTCCATCCCTTTGGATATTTCAACTCCGGAATGGCCGATGGCAAGAGATATGAGATAGACTCTCGCCTTTTTAGGGTCATGGAGGGATATTGGGTATCCATGAAACCGATATTCTTAATAACTTACATGACGGAGACCGGAATGGTGGATCAGGAGCTTGTGACAGATGAGCTTCTCCCGGAGTTCTTGGAGAAGAATGGTATAAAGAAAGTGAAGAGGGTCATGGCAGAAGCCGTCAGTGATCCTGAGGTGAACACCTATATCTTGGAGTATGTCCCTGAGGTTAGGTTTGGCGTTAAGATCACCGGAGGTAATTTAATGGATAAGCCTATATATATTGGTGGGGATCCAATACCTCATCAGATACATGGTGATAGCAGTCTGTATGATTATGTCATTCCGGTTTCTGGATTTATAGGGGCTAGTCTCGCTGATCGCATACAGCCGTTCCAGATGATGTATAACCTTGCTATGAACCAGCTATACAATAACGCCGAGAAGGAGATCGGTAAGTTCTTCTTAGGCGACTTAGGATTCCTGCCTACGGAATATAAGGATATGATGGACAAGAAGGGAGCTTTGGCTACTTTTATGCAGATCGTTAAGTCCGTCTCATTTATGGGTGTAGGTGGTAATGACACAAACAATCCTTACCAGAATCCGCAGATGAGCAGCATATATAATCAGTTCGGTGTATATGATCTTACTAATACGGATCAGATAAGATCCCGTATGGAAATGGCGTCTTACGCCTATATGATGGCTTATAGGATGATAGGTATATCCGAGCAAGCGATGGGTCAGTCAACTAGATACGAGAGTTCTACGGGCGTAAAACAGGGAGTTAACGCTACTATGCTACAGACCCAGACTTACTTTAATGATTTCGATGACTTTAAGAAACGGACATTGGATATTCATCTAGCCGTGGCTCAAGTATGCCAGAAGGAAGGATACGATTGGACCGTGATGTACAGGAACAGCGATCTGTCCTTGGCTTACGTCAGTCTTACGGATAATAGCTTGTCGTTACGTCATCTTAATGTTATGGCTGTCTCTAATTCCAAGAAACGTCTGGAATTGGAGAATTTGAAGCAATATATATTACAGACGAATACTTTAGGCAATGACTTGCTTGATATCACTAGAATGATGAATGCCAACTCGACGGCTGAGATGAATCAGATAGGAAGGGATGCCAGATCTTACGCAGATCGTGTAAGACAGGAGGAGTACCAGAATCAACAACGACTTGTACAGCAAAAAGCCGAGGCCGATCAACAGGCCCGTAATGACGAGCATGAGAAGGAGAAGGAGCTGGCTTATATCAAGGGTAACTTCGATTTACGGGGTAAGAGCATAATGGCCGCCGGTCAAGCGGCTAGGACACAAGATAACGAAGAGGGTATGGATTATGTGGAAGCTATAGCGGATCGAGCCTTGAAGGAAAGGGATCTGGATATCCGTGAGGAGGATATGAGAACCAGACAGGCTAATGCCGAGGCTGAGCGAAGATCTCGTGAGGAGATAGAGAAAAGGAAGTTGGAATTAAAGGAAAAGGAGATAGATGCTAGGAACAAACGTTCTGATACAGATAGGTTTACGTCAATAATAAACAAGAATTGATTACAAGTTTTGTAAATATTTTTACAAAATCTGTAATCATTTTGGCGTAAAATTCTGTCATATACTATAATGGGTTTGATTTAATTGGTAATTAGATTAATGATAATTTTGTAAAAAGCAAAAAAGGAAATTGTATGAATGACATGGGTGATTTCGCTAAAGGTTTTAAGACCATGAGTGTCGAGGAACTTTTTTACCGTGGTGACGGTGATGGCGATAAGAATAATATCGAGGGTAAATATGATAAGGATGGTAATCCTATAGGTGATTCCAAGGAAGAGCCTGCCGACGGCGGAGCGGCTGACGGTGGCGGGGATAAGGGCGGCGATGCTACCAGCCCAGACCCTGATTCCTTTGGCGAAGGCGGTACTGATAATAATGTAGTATCAGGGTTTAATGGGAAATCTTTTTTGGAGAAGATGGCCGCTAGAGGTATTATCGATAGTATTGACAACCTTGATATTATGGTAGATGATAAACCGGTCGATCTTTCTACTATCACTAAAGAGGATGATTTACTCGATATAGTGGAGGGATTGATCAAGGATAAGGCTGATGAGTTGTTGAAGGATAAGGTTGATACCGGTTCTATGTCTGACTTTATGAAGAAGATGATAGAGGTGGATAAGGCCGGTGGTAACGTTGGCCAACTATTAAGCCAATATCAGAACATTCAGGCGCCGTTGGACAACCTTGATATGAGTAATAAAAATGATCAGCTTGCGGTCATACAGCATTATTATAAGATGTTGGGTATGCCGGAAGATGAGATAAAGGATAATATGGAAATGATGATTGGTAAAGGCGATGAGTTTATCGAGTCTAAAGCCAATAAGTTCCATGATATCCTGAAAAAGGAGATGGATAACCTTATCGAGGAGGAGAAAAAGAAGTCCGAGAAAAGGAGACAGGAGTTAGTTGAGCAGATGAAAGTCTATAAGAAAGGTCTAAAGACATCTATAAGCTCAGGATTTCAGTTGACTGACACGATGATAGGTAAGGCTGTCGATTTCGTTACCAAGCCGATAGACAATCAAGGTCATACGGCTATAGATAAAGCTTATTCGGAGGCTATCAAGAATCCGGACATGGCCGCTGATCTGGCTTTGTTCTTGATGAATAAGGACGAGTTCCTTAAACAGAAGACTAACAAGGCTAAGATGGAGGTCAATAAGAAGACCATCACTCTTCTTTCTGGCAATAAGGGAGGAAAGCAGAATAAAAATAATATCGATAACGATACTATAGAAGCTAACTTCCTTGATCTGAGTGGATCAAAGAGTGTATAACATTAAAAATAAATAGAAATGAATCCATTTTTGACAAAAAGTTTTCCGGCTACCGTGAATGGTGATAACGTTGTTGCCTTCACCGATGCTAAGAACTATAAGACTTCGCTTGTAGAGCATAACTTAGGCTCATTGGCGAGCTGGTATTATGAGGATCCTGATAAGAATCATTTGGGTCTGTTGAATCTGTTCTCTAATATCGCTAATTACCCCGTTCCGATGTATATGGGTATGATTAATAACGGCGCTACGATCTCCGTTAACGGTATTGGAGCTTCTTTCCGTTATGATCTTCCTGTTACAAAGACATTCGCTGTCGTTACGGCTGAGGATACTTCAGGTCATCATCTAAAACCGGGTATTGACGGTAGTTTGTTTGATATCGTTTTGAATACCTCTGAGTTTACGGCTTATGATGTCATCACCTATGACGCCGCTAACGGCTGTAATATCCTTATCTCAGGTGAGATACCGTCTAAGACAGAAGGTGATTTGACACGTTATTGGGGTCGTGTTATCGGCGGAAAGGCTAAATACTTCCCTAAAGAGAAATTACGTCCGGGTATCCGTTACTGGAAGATCGGTCATGCTCTTGGAGAGTATAGCACCCAGTTCTCTAAGGTATCTGGAGCTGACAAGGCCGGTTCCATGACCTGTGAGTTCCGTTTAGGAAACCACCGTGGTGTTGAGGGTGAGACAACTATGTATGCTGGTATGAAGTCCATGCAGGCCGCCCAGAACAGCACTTCAGAGTTTGTTGAGACCGCTCTTCGTCGTATGAATGCCATGAGAAGTGAGTATGAGGGTAATATTCCTGATCTGGCTATTATCGGTAAGACTGTTAATGGTAGACTTGATTTGCGTACGGCTAAAGTAGCCTCTACGTTGGAGGTGTTCTGTATGGCTGAGTTGGTTAAGTTGGAGGCAAGACAGTTGATGTGGCAAGAAGGTGGTATTATCATGGATCAAAATGGTCCTATCCATTTGAATGAAGGTATCTATCGTCAGCTTCGCCGTGGTTACACTATCTACTATAGCCGCCCGATGGGTATTACTAAGGATACGCTTATGGCTGCCGCAGCTTATATTTTCCGTGGACGTCAGGATCTTCCTATTACGGAACGTAAGATTAAGTTCAAGGTGGGAGCTATGGCTATGATTAACTTAGAGAAGTTGATCAGGGAATCGTTCTTCACTACCTTGCAGAACTTAAGCTGGGGTATGGGAAGCGATAGGATGTTGCCTTCTAATCCTATTTCCGGTACTAACGACGCCATGATCTTAGGTCCTGTTCAGGTTAAGGGAGCTTTCATCCCGGGCATCGGTAATGTTGAGTTCGAGCACGATCCTTCTTTGGATTACGCTGACATGACAGATCGTAGCGAGTTAGTGAATGGCATGTATCCTAGATCCTCTTATTCTTGTATTATCGAGAATATCACTGACGCTGGATCGACTAACGCATATTCCGCTATTCCTAATACGGCTAACGCTAAGTTGGGTAATATGAATAACAACGTATTCTATATCAAGCCAGAAGGCGTAAGCATGTGGTGGGGTTATGAGTATGGTCGTTGGGCACACAAAGCTAACGGTAATGAGATCGTATCATCCTTGCCGGGCATGAAAGAGCAATTCTGGTGCCACTCAGCTTCAGCGGCTTGGGTTATGGATAACAGCAAGTTCTTGATTATCGAGCTTCAACCGAACTACTTCGGCTAAGTTTTTTTTCATATGTAATTTGGTTTTTAGAGGGGAGGATATTCCTCTCCTCTTTTTTTAGGAAAGTAACGCAAAAATAAGGAAATGAAAGAGATTTTAAAATCAAAGAAGGTATTGGTCGAGGTAAATGGATTCAATATCATGTCAGATACCTTGTATGAGGTAGTAGGTAAACACGACGAAAGCGCTCCGCAGGCCTTCCAAGATGCCAATATAGCCAAGGCTCCGTTCCCGGAGAATGCTACTCACGTATGTTGCCCGTGGGATGATTTCTCAGAAGTTTACAATACCGGTTTTTATCCAAGATCAAGATGTTATAATGGCATGGATAAGGATGAGGTTGATAAGTTGGTTGATCAGCGTGTCAATAATATAATGAAGCCTTTTGAGAATATATCCCAGAAGGATCTTTCCCAGACCAATTTCGAGTTTTGGGATGATGCTAAAGACAAGATCTATATGGGTAAGGTTTATAACACGGCTAATACCGTTGAGTTATTTTATTTATATCTGGCTGTATTTTCTGGCATGTTGACTCCTCAGGAAATGGATGGTGATCCTATTTTCATGAACTCCATGTTCTGTTTCATTGAGAAAGACAACGCCAAGGATTTCGTTCAGCAGCGTGAGATCAATAAGATGAATATCAGCTATAAGTTCATCGACGCCCTTAAGAAAGGTGGCAAGGAACGTCAGGCTGTCATCGACCTTCTTCTGTACATCGGTATCGTGACCCGTCCTGATTTTACGGAGGATGATTATTACACCGGATCACTATCAAACTGGATGAACGAGAAGAAGACCAACATCGATTATCTGCTTGATATTTGGGATCGTTCATTGGAGGGTGATTTCAAGGAAGTTCTTGAGTTCTATCGTATCGTAAATGTCCTTCAACGTAACGGTCGTATCAACATAACTCCATCTGGCTTGCAATATAATGGTCAGATCATAGGTCCTGACACCCGTACGTCCGCCGAGTTCTTGGCTACCAAGAAAGATCTTATCAGTGTAAAGGCTAATGTCTTGGATGAGTACGAGGAACTTATGTCTATTTCTAATATAGACGATAAGACCAATACCAAGAAGGTTAAGGATGTCAAGAAGAAGGAAGACGTAGGTGAAGGTGATAAGGTTAATACGGAGGAATGACGATGACGATCCAAGAAGCGTATCTAAGGTCTTTGCAGAAGAATGAGCAGAATCTCGCCAATGGTGGGATTAAGCTTGATCCCGGGAGGTTCGTGCTTTTGTTCAACGAGGCTCAGGATAGGTTGATAAGATACTATCTTAATAGGAAGGATGATGAGACCATCCGATCTATACAAACTCTTCTGGTATACTGGAAATCGCTTAATAAGATCAATCATATTGATGACCCCGAATCGACATCATTCGGTCTTCCTGATGATTATTTATGGTTCTCAAATATAAAAGGAGCGTTTTCTTATAATGGATGTGAGGTTGGAGATTTTGTCATGTGGGAGGCTAAGAACGAGAATGTCCATGAGCTTCTTGGGGATGATAATAATAAACCTTCTTTTGACTATCGGGAAACGTTCTACACCATAGGTGACGGGAAGGTCGTGGTGTATGAGGACGGCTTCCTCACAGACGAGGTCAGGATGACCTACTACCGGAATCCGGTACGGGTGGATCTGGCCGGGTACATCAACGCCGCCGGCGAGCGGTCCACGGACATCGACCCTGAGCTGCCCGATCCTTTGGTGGAGGAGATTCTGGATATGGTCGCCAAGCAATTCAACCTTAACGAGAATGAGTTGCAGAGGTATCGGTTTGATAAGGATAATGTGGCTTCTTTTAGATAAACACCGTTAGTTTGATCATTAAGCCTACTCGGAAACGGGTAGGCTTTTTTTTTGTTAACTTGTTTTAATTATCTATGACAGGATTTTTCGATCCCCATCTTTTCTTCCACTTCATGCCGAGATAATTTATTATTCCGTCAAAATTAGAAACGATTCCACTTTCTATCATATCGGATATATATCCTTGTGTCATTATTATCTCCTGCATTTGCGTAATTGAAGCATAATTCCTTATGCCCTCCTCATGCTTACCAAACACCACATAATTTATACCTTTGGCCACCCTTGATATATATCCCTTGAAATCATCATTCGTTATATTATCGCCTAATAAGGATCTTATATCTCCGCTCATTTTTATATACGTATCTCCCGCTATGTTCCTATTCTTTACGAGGCCGTCCGTTAGCCATATAACTACCGTGGCGTATATTTCAGGATCCAACTCCATGGCTATGGTGATAAATACGTATGGATCTATAAACCATTTTTGGACCCCTCTACCTCCCTTCCTGTAGGCTAATCCCGCTTTTCTAAATTCTTTTAGCGTAAGATTCTCATAATCCAGCTTACTTTTGATATTATCATTGCCGTATCCAAGCTGGCTCATTAGGGCTTTTATCTTCTCCTTGAACCCTTGCTGCGACAATACGTCATTAATTTCCCTTGATGATAATCCCATGGATTCTCTTTTGTTCTTTATTGAGTTCATGGCCTCAGTTATACATACATATCCATCTTTACTCATTATGGATATCTGATTTCCTAAAAGCATCCTGCTTTCTGATTTTAAAATCAAATTTGATTTCATAACTTTATATTTTTAATTTATACTACATCGTGAATCGGTCTGTGATAGATAGATTCACGATACAAATATAATTAAATGGGATTTGCTGTCAAAACATATTATAATATATTGATGTATAGAATTATATGAATAGGATTTTATATCATTACCGTATAATTAGATATTATTTTTCTGGATTCGGAGAAATATCCGACTCCAGAAAGTAGTTGATTATAAGATACTTACTATAAAGAATCTTGTCCTGTTTTTATGGGTATACGCATTCTTGTAGCATTTTTTCAGTATAACATGTTTACAAAAAACGTAATATGGTTGTATCGCCATATATTCCCGACCATGTTTTATTGCCTTGATGTTGTTTATTGTTATGTTTGCGTAGGTAAATGATTTTTAAATTAAAATATTGATAATATGTTGCACAGACCGCAAGACCGGGTACTTTTCGTATCCCCACACGCTAAGATGGTGGATGTTGATTCCATCTTATTAAAGGAAGGACAGATCGGTATTTACGATACTAAAGATACTTCCGAGAACGGTTGTAAGGCCGTGATTGATTTTACCGGTAAGCCTCGTAATGATAAGCGTTATGAGATCCGTATCGGTCGTAATGAACAAGCGGCTTCCCGCTCTATATATGACAAGGATTTTTCCACGCCTTTGTTCTCGTTGAATGAGATCACCGAGATTTACGCTTCCTGGCCGAAGAAGGATCACGCTTATGTCGATGACGTTATCTTAGGATACAATGGTGTCTCTGACGACACGGCTTTCTCCGTTTCCAAGGGCGACCGTATCGTTATCCGCTTGATTCTCGCCGGCAGGGCTTTCGAGCTTCTTGGCTACGAGGGAGGTCGTGTTGAGATCTTTGACGCTATCCTCTTGGATGATTGCGACAATACCCCTAATCAATGCGAGGAATGTGATCCTTGCGAGGAGGTTGATTTGTTACCCGCCGTATTGAAGTGTATCGAGCGGATGAAGAACCAACCTATCGCAGGTGGTGGCAAGGTATCTGATTATATTGATATCACTCCGGTTACAAGATGCACTAATGAGGCTACTGAGCCTGAGACGGAGGACGTGAACTTCTATTGCATGGAGGTATGCGATACTGGTGATGATCTGGCATTAGCTGAGGTTTGCGCTCAATATCCAGGATTGAAGATCGTACGTGAGACTATCGAGGGTAGCATGTCACGTTATAAGGTGATGAAGAAAGGCGCTAAACCGGCTGATTATACTCAACGTCTGATCTCTATCATGAAAGGATGTACGGATTGTCCTCCTAACTATACCGAGGTTAAGGGTGGTTATCTGTATTCTATCTCCTTGGAGGATGACGGTGTTGATATGTCTACTACGGTGGAGTCATTGCCTAACGTTGTAGCCGATACGGTTAATAAGATGAGTCAGATCAAGGGATCAGGTTTGTATATTGCCGCTACTTCCAAGAAATTGACGGATGAGGAGATCTCTACTTTCGTGGAGGCCAATCCTACGGCTATTATCTACTATGTGGCTAAGACATCCGATATGTGTGAGAATCCTACGGTTCGTACCGCTTCTTGGTCAGCTTGTGGTTCTTGCAAGGTATCCACCGAGAAGTATTATATCACGATCCCGGATGATGAGTGCGGAAACAGTGCGTTGGAGGAAATCAAACAGGCTTTCCCGGAACTGGAGATCACTGACTACGGTACTCCTGCGGCTTGCCAGCATAGCTTCCAGACAACGGTATATACTAACATGTTGTGTGATGAGTGCGACAAGGTGTTAGAGGGATTCTTCACCAGCGAGGCTCCGGCGTCTTACCGCAACCGTATGTGGAAGAAATTGGAGTCGGCTCAGGAACTTGGCACTAACTGCAAGTGCGGTATCCGTTTCCGTGGTAAGGAAATGTTATTATCTCCGTCAGAGTGCTTGATGGATAAAATGACTTATGTAGAGGATAGCGTTGAGATCGTTGGCGCTAGCGGAGGTTATCCTGATTCTCTTGACGAGGGGTCTCCTATCTGGTGGGATCAACTTCATTTCGAGAGACTGTCCAGCAAAGCGCCACGTACTCATGTCGGCGGTAATATGATGGATGACGAGTTGAAGGGCTATGCTCATTTCAACGGTTTCCCGAAACATCAGGATTTCATGGGACGGACGTTCATGAATGAATACAGCCGTGTTGAGCAAACAGCCCAATACGTGGACTTCCAGATCACGATTAATCCTCATAGGTACTCTCAAGGATTCGGAAAGGTTATCGCCGACGATCCGGTTAATTTGATCTTACGTGTACGCTATGGCGCTCATGAGGGAGTTCAGGAGATGATTAATATGATCGGGGCGGCCGCTGGTCTTGGCCCGGCCATCGTAACTGAGCCGAAATAAAGAACCTTTTTTGCGTTCATATATTTCCTAAAGGGGAGAGATTCAATTCTTTCCCCTTTTTTATTACCTTTGAAGCATAAGAATTAAAATGTTGTAATATGTCAGCTATTAATGAGTATTTAAAGAGACTTGCTTCCATATTTGGTAGCATGGGTTTCTCCGTTCCGCCAGATGACTTCTCAGGTGTTGTTATAGACGGAAAGACGTATCCGGTCATGATGAGGAATGACGGGTGTTACGTGTACTTCGATGATAAAGGAGTAAAGAGACTTGTAAGCGAGGTTCCTAAAAAGGACTATCAGTTCATTAACATCAAGGACGCCCGTGTGTCGATCGTCAACCAATGTTATCGTACTCCGGGAGGTCAGATAGAGGCTCGTATCCATACCTATATGAATAATAAGGGTGAGATATTGGCCGAGAAGATATTTATCATCAACTCTTCAGATGTTGATACGCCTATTGGTACGGAATTGGATAAGATTCCTGCCGAGTGGGTAGCTATAGATTGTAGCATAGCGGAGATGACCGATCGGGAGTTGATATTCGTAAGTAAATGTTACGCCACGGAAGGGGGCAAGGTCCAGATCGAGGGCGTTGAGTCAGTAGACCCCCGCCTGAACCCGGAGGTATCCCATTATGAGGTGGTGAATACGACTGACGATAGCAATCCTATCGGTACGGAGTATGATAAGATACCCGATACATGGAGTCGTATAGTATGTGATTTCCCGGATATGACCCAAAGGGAGATAATACCGGTGCTTAAATGCTTTGATACCGGGACCGGAAGGGTACAGATAGAGGGGTATAAGATATTTGATTACGAGATGGGTACCAGAAAGGAATGGTATCGCGTCAAGCAAAGTACCGATCCTGAGAATCCGGTAGGTAAGTTTATCACCAGCATAAGCGATGACTGGGTTGAGGTCGTTTGTGACTTCACGGATATGGAGGACCGGGATATTGAGGTAACTGTAGAATGTTATAAGACACCGGCCGGTAAGGTGAAGCTGGAGGTTCTCACGTCATGGGACGGGAATATAGGAGTTAGGGATAAGAGCTATAAAGTCCTGGAGACTACCGATCCGTCACAACCTGAGGGCGCCAGCTTCAGTTCCTTGCCAGATACGTGGGTAAGGACTGTCTGTGATTTCGACGATATGGAGGAGCGTGACATCAGGTCTTATGTCGAGTGTTATGACGGAGGCAATGGCAATGTCAAGCTTCGTAGGTTGGTTTCTTATGACTCCAAGATAAAGGCAAGATACGTCCGCTTCGAGGTGCTTGAATCGGATGACGCCGGCTTCGTTCCGGGGGCCGAACTGGCTACCCTCCCGGACGGATTCTCTTTGGTGTCTTGTGATTTCACGGATATGGAAGATAGGATGCCTATTGATATCGATGAGTGTTACAAGACATCAGCCGGAAGCGTGCGTATGAGACATGTGGTGTCTTATGACGGTGATCTTGGGAAAAGAAACCAGTTCTGGGAGATTGTGGACTCGTCTGATAATAAGTATGGGCTAGGAAATAGGATAAATAATATCCCTGCGGATTTTATCCGTGAAAGGTGTGCTCTAGAAAGGTTGGATGATCGTATTACCAGAAATGCGGTAGAATGTTACTCGACACCGGGAGGATCGGTAAGGATTAAATCCACTTACGTTATCAACCCTTTAAATCATGTTAGGTCGTATAATCATCATGTATTGAGTTCTACAGATAATGATATCCATGTTGGTACTCAATATACCTCTTTGCCATCCAATTTCGCTCGTATCGAATGCGAGGAGCCGGATTATATGGATCGACTTATCGATACCACTGAGACTTGTTATGATACCGGAAAGGGTACGGTGAAGATCAGGAGACAGGAGTCGTTGAACGGAAATCTGGATGTAAAGACTTTCGACTATAAGATCGTTGAGTCTACCGACCCCGATCATCCTATCAATACTACCCCTACGCAGACGGTTATTAACGGCTGGACGGTTATCAGTTGTGATCTTAATATCATGGACGTGGATGATTGTTATGAGATCGGTGGTCATAAGATACATTTGAAGGGATTCAGGACAGTCAATCCGGCGTTACAGGATATTAAGTCTATATTGTATGTCGTGTACTCTGATCATCCTGATTACAATGTAGGTGATGAGCTTACGTCTATACCGGATGGGGCTAAGGTGACGATCTGTGATTACGCTGATAAGAGCCAAAGGCATATGGTCCCGGTGCGGGAATGCTATGAGGTGGCCGATGGCCGGTTCTATGTGGAGGGAAGTCGGTTGATTGATAACAATATGGTCGTAGAGCGGATGTCGTTGATGGTGCTTGAGTCATCCTCTCCTACCTACCCTGTAGGGACTACGCTGACCTCCATCCCCGATGGCGCTACTATCGTGGCTTGTTTATGTCAAACCTGTTAATATCAAGGTCATGGTTAAGGTATGTAATGATTATTATATGATTGACGCCCTAGCCGGCGGTGAGGTCATAAGGAAAAGGAAATATCGTCGTGAGAATACGATGATCGGATATAAGTGGTATGATTATAATGGGGTCGAGGTAACCGACCCCATTGAGATATCACGTCTTGACGGATTGGCTACTAAGCATCAACGTGTTGATGAGGCTTATGATGACCATGCTGTTTTCATGTCGTCAACCAATTACGTTAACAGCGTTTCCGGTATACCTATGGATAAGCATATGGTTGTCGTTGAATGGAGGCCGGATAGCGAGCAGGGTTTTGTAACCATGGCTCATGATGAGGGTCTTGATGGGGACAGCTATTATATAGTTGTTATCAATGCCGGAGATAAGCAGGCTACGATCTACACCCCCGTGGACCCTGAGGATCCAAAGGATGGGACTTCCCGTGCGGTTGATGGCGATAACGTTTCCGTTGGCGGATCATATGTCTCTATATCCCCCAAGCAAGTAGAGAGGATAAGGGCTACTTTCCGTGATGGTAAATGGTATTATGAGTTAGTCACAAAAACATATCCTAGTAATACCGGAGGCATTAAGATCGGGGATGTTGATTTTGTGACGTTCAGATATTTATGGGAATCAAGTTCCGGAAGGGACTTGGACACGATGACGGAAGCCCTTAATTCTAATGTTCCCACCATAGATAATCTTGCTGTAGGTTGGTCTGGTCCCGGAAATGGAGATAGCTCTGTTAGAGAAGTTCTTAAATGGGGTGGTGATAATACCGGTTCTGGTAAGGAATGTGTTTGGATGTCGGTGAAGGATTTAAGGGCTAAATATTATGATATCCTACCTGAAGAGACGTATTTCATGGCCTACGCTACATGGTTTGGATCTAAAGGTACGGGTAAATGTTCTTTTGAACTTGTTGGATACAAGGGAGGTACGATGAGCCAAGACGGATATAATTTCATCAATACCGGTGGATCTGTGGTGTATCAAAATACGTATGATTTTGTTTGTCATACCAGTAAGGGTTCATCTACGTATAAGACATCCTACGAGAAGGTGGCTCGTGTTACCTACAATAAGCTCACTAACGAGGTTTATATGTCCATCGGTGACGCTATAGATCAGGAGGATAATTATGATAAGTTAGAGCGAGAGATCAATAATATAAAGGAAAGACTTAGCGATGTCGAGAGCGAGTTGGCTGTCGTAAGACGTATAGCTGAGGGCAAGAACGCGGCGTATATCTTTGATACGGTCGATGCCATGAATGAGTGGCTGGCGGTTCCGGAGAACACGGCTAAGCTCCGTGTGGGGGACAGCTTCTGGATCAGGGAGCAGGAGGTACCTGATTATTGGTGGGATGGAACTCAGGCTTTAGAGCAGGAAGGTCCGAAGGTTGATTTATCTCCTTATTATACGAAAGACGAGATTAATAATATTGTCAATGATATCAATCAGAAGATAGAGGATAAGAGTACGTCTATTATCTTCGATACTTATATCCAGATGAAGTCTTTCGTGGATGATCCAACTAACGCCGATAAGCTTAAGGAAGGTACTATCTTGTTGATACGAGAGAAAAATGTACCTGATTATTATTACGATGGAGCTGGGATAGTTAAGATGGAAGCCGACGTAGAGCAATGCCTTTATGTTACTTTGGCTAATAAGCCTACGGAAAGCACTATAAGTTATACCCAAGATCGGGAGGTGACTAATTTCGCTCCGGGTGCTATAGCTAGATGGGTTGACGCTGACGGCAATGACGTGTTTTATAAGCTTGTTGAGATAGTAGGTGGTAAGGCTAAGTGGATTACGTTGATTGATACAAGATATGGTAATGTTACGTTGCAAAGCACTTATGACAAGAACTATGAGATCGTGAATATCGTATCTGGGTCACGTTTGCAGGCCATCAATAGCGAGAAGAATGAGATTAAGTTCGTTAACAGCGCTACCGGTAATGTTACTGTCGTGTTTAACGCCACGGTATCAGGAGGAGCCAAGAAACTTACGAGCCTGTTGGCCGTGAACGAGGTGGTCCTTACGCCTGGGGCGGCGGCGTCCTTCACCCGTACCGGCGAGACCTTCACCCTCTCCGATCTTTTTGGTGTTACGATCTTCCCGGATCTGGCTGATTCCAACCGTGAGGGAGAATGGGTGATGAGCGTAGGCGTAACCGGAAAACCGATCCTTATGGAGGTAAAGGAGATGAGGAAATGGGATGAGAGTATTGTCAGGGAACTTACTATTGATGAGCTTAATGAGAAGTTCCCTAACGTGGATATCGGATTCGCTGTCGTATGTAAGATCATCAACAAGGTATATGAGATGGTTAACGGGTATAAGGAATGGGTGTCTTATGATATAACCTCAATAAATTAATGGTATGGCTTTTTTGGTAGGATACGAAACGGTAGCGTCCTATGTTACGTTTATAGTGAATGAGGATAGGTTCCCTTGTTATGATGGTAAGGGTGCTGATTATATACCCGATCCGATAATATCAGCGGATGCTTTTAATCGCAGTCTTAGGTTCTCGACAAGAAAGCCAGGATTCGTGGACGTTGATTGGGGAGACGGGACAAAGGATCAATATCCTTTAGTTAAGGTATCTGATGGTAGTTATAGGATTGTATTCAGGTCTCTTGACATTGAGTATAAGAAGAATCCGGATGATACCGTATGGTGGTATAAGAAAGAGGATGGCTCACAATACATACCGGTTCCCCCACATAAGTATAGCGATATCAGGCGTAGGGAGGTTACGATGAGGTTCTCTAACTTAATTGATGGGGAATTTAATATGGATGGTATTGTCCTTCATGAGTTCCCTATAACTAATCTTCCTGATATAACTTATTTTGCTGTGGTTAGATCCGTTTTAAAAAATGGCGATATCCCATATGACAGGATAAGCAAGAGCGTTAATCTTCGTAATATACAGATGGGGTCTTTTTCTCATCCTGGTGTATGGAGTAATTGGCCAGAAGGTTTTTTGAACATGAAAGATCTGAGGTATTTCGGATGCAATAGCGTTTTTAACTTTGGGGATGATCCTGATTCTAATTGGAGAAGATTCTCTGAATGGAAGAATCTTACTAATTTTAACTTCAACTGGTGTAACATCCCTTCTTATGATCCGGCTTTTAATTCTATCCCGGCAAAAGGTATAAGCATTATAAGCGATCGGAATAATATACCTGTATTTGATGAGGTGGATAAGGTTGGAGATGATAAGACAGGCGTTACTTTTATGGGTAGTGGTAGCTCATGGATACAAGATCTGGTAGGAGGGAAGTTAAATAAGATCCATAATATGTATTGTTCTTCAAGTACGGTGCCGGTAGACGATCTTCCGGATTACTTGTATGAGATAAGGGAATTTAGGATATGGAATTTGCGTGATGGTGGTAGATTTATAAATACGCAGGAGAGGGCTGATACGTTCGTTAACACGTTTTATGATAAGATGATGTCCTGGGATTATATAACGATGTCTCAGGTGGCTTCTGACGGTAACAGGAATCAGTTTTATAAACTTACCTTAGATTTATATGCTGCCGTATCTCCTACTAATAAGAGACCGTCTGGCGTTTATCAGGCTCCTAATGGGTTTGTCAAGGGGGTTAGTAATGGTAATCCTACGACGCCTATGGAGAAGGTGTATGTGCTTACCAACAACTACGGGCAGACATGGGTCTTGGCCCCTGCCCCAGCTTCTAAGGCCGCCCTTACGAGGGCAAGGCGGGCGGGGAAGACTAGGATCGCCCCGTTCGTCCTTGGCGTAAAGGACGGCCATGTATCCGTGTTCAGCGGAGATGTATTGGATGATAATATGAGTAAGTATAATTTCGCTGACAAATACGAGGCTATAGATATCTGTAACGATCTGGGATTGGATAGTTCACCGGTTGTCGAGTATTTCAGGAGAATAGAGGAGGGAGAGGTATGAAATTGATGTGTAAGGATACGAATAAAGGGTCTATAACCTTTTTTACTAAGGGTAAATACGCTTTTAGGGGCGTTAACAGGAATGATACTACTGATGATGTGCCTGATCCTATATTGGATGGTAATAATTATAATGAGATTATAGGATTTTATTCTAATGCTCCCGGCATGTGCGAGGTTGATTGGGGAGATGGGAGTAAAGAACAATTCCCTTTTGTAAAGGCTAGGAGTGGATCTATATATGGTCAATATAGGTTGATGTTCAGGAGAAGGAATATAAGTTATCGTAAGAATCCGGATAGCCATCCATGGTGGTTTTACAAAGAGGATGGGAGTGAGTATGTTCCCGCCCCCAATCATGCTTATGATGATGGCATGGATAAGGAGCGTGTGATATCCATGTCTTTTACCAATGATGTTACGATGATGGAATCCTATAGGATTATGATGGTAGGTTTTCCTATACTTGATATGCCTAGCCTTATCAATATAATTATAAGTATTCCTGGGGATCGTACCATAACAGATATACCAAAGGATAGGATAATGAGATCGGTAAATATAGAGCGTATAACATTAAGTGAGTTTGGTGTGGATACGTTGACGTCCATCCCGGAGGATTGGAATAGACTAACTAAATTGAAAGGTCTGAATTTGTCCAAGTCTATTGACTTTAGTGATACCGAAGCTTCCAATATAAGGAAATTCCCTTCCATGTGGCCTAATTTGGAGATATTGCATTTAGCTGGTGGAAGGGTAAGGTTATATCCTAAGGAATGGTTATCATTCAATAATTTGAAAGAATTGTATTTAAGTCCTGGCAATGCTACATCATCGTTTGATCCTAACACATGCCCGGCTATGGATGAGGTGGATAAGATAAATTCTAGTTTAAAGATTTTCGATCATATAAATAAATGGTATGGATATGTCGTGAGTTGGCATCCGTATATGAGCGGTAAGGGATTGGGAAACATTGAGCGTATCGACGCTTCATTCAGTTATAGTAATATAGATGTAAGTAATCTCCCGGATTATATATATGAGATGAGGTCTATGAATAGCTTTTATATGCATCACAGCTTGTCAACCCAAGATCGATGTGATACGTTTATATCGACATTATATGAGAGGGTGATGGGATTTGATTATCTCACTATGTCTTCCTCTGCTTCCGATGGCAAAAGAAATCAGTTTTATGGATTGTATCTAAGTATGTATTCAGCTTCCAATCCTGATGATAAAAGACCTAGTGGCGTATTACAGGCTCCCTCTGGTTTTATAAAGGGTCAGTCTAATGGCTCTCCGTCGACTCCTATGGAGATGGTTTATGTGCTTATGAATAATTATGGATGGAGGTTTAGTATGGCGCCAGAGGCTTCGGTGTTAAGGTCAATACGATCTTCTGATATTGACACGAGGTCGTATAAGCCATATAAGCTTATCGTATTTGACGATGGGCGTACCTTTGTAGGCAATGGAGATGTTTTAGCTCATGATACGGATAAGGTATTATCGTTTGGGGGTCAACCAGAAGGGGAGTATTTATGTGATTCTATGGGATTGGACAGGAATGTTATTGTAGAATATTTTAACAAGATAGGTAATGGCTAAGACATTATATAAATATGAGGCTTCATCAAATAAGTTCGTATGGTTCACCACATGGGATAGGGCACTTAGAAATTATTATACCGATGATTATAATTATGTACCCGATCCTGTCGTTGATAATCCTTTTAATACGTTTGTTGAGTTTAGATCCAGAAAGCCCGGTATGGCTAATGTGGATTGGGGGGATGGAATAAAGGAGCAGTTTCCTATGACCAAGGTTCAAGGGCGGGATGATTATTGTATTATATTCCGTTCTTTGGCAATACAACATAGGAAAAATCCCAATACTACGTGGTGGTTCAGGAAGGAGGATGGATCGCAATACGTACCTGTGGATAATCATGCTTACGCTGATGGGAGGAGGGACGTACAACGGGCTGTGTCGATAGATTTTACTTGTGATATTTATTATGCCAATATCCAAGTTTGCAAGATGACATCTTTCCCGATTGTGGATATACCAGGACTTGAGTTTTTGGTCGTATCCCATACGATGTATGTTAATGACGGTATACCTGTAGACAAGTTGTCAAGATCCAAAAAGTTAATTTATATCGATCTTCAAAATATAGGGCAAAGAATGACCGTAATTCCTGAGGCTATAACTAGTAAGACAGAGGTATATTATTTAAATATGTTTAATATGCTTGATCTTAGGGATATAGAATCTAGCGGGATAAGAAATATAAAGAATATGAAAAATCTTCAAACCCTTGAATTGTCTTCATGTTATTTGGATAGGTATATAAAGGAGTTTAATGATCTTCCTAAATTAACTTCGTTGAAAATACATCCTGGCCCTTCTGATATGTGGAATTATTTTGATATAAATACCCTTCCTTTTTTCGAGGTAGATAAGATAAATCCTAACATTACTGATTTTTATTTTTTAGATGACTGGGTAAGTGGAGAAAGGAGGACGGGTTGGAATGATGATAATATGTCTGGAAGGGGATTGGAACATCTTACTGGTTTCATTGCAGCTCATAGCAATAGTCTTAGAATGGATAAGCTTCCGGATTATATTTATGAGATGAGGGCTATTACATGGTTTAACGTGAATTGTTCTACTCATAGCCAGCAACGATCAGATGATTTCGTGGATTCTTTTTATAAACTGGTTACGGAATGGGATCAGATAACCATGACATCGGTAGCTAATGACGGAAAGAGGAATCAGTTCTATGGTCTTTCGGTAAGCATGTATATTGCTGTTTATCCAACCGAAAACCAGCGTCCTTCCGGCACGGAGCAGGTCCCAGAGGGATTCGTGAAAGGCTCGTCCAACGGGTCTCCCGCTACACCTATGGAGAAGATATATGTGCTAAAAAATAACTACGCCCAGAGATGGACGATTAAACCAGAATAATATTATGAATATCAATATTTTAAAATTAAATTGGGGGGGGTAAAATCCTGTTTGCCTTATGATGAGAAGAAGGATGTTACCCAAAAAGAAGATAATAGAGGTATTCGAGGAACTATCTCCTCAGGATAATGGATATTGGGAGGTTCCTGATGGGAGCTATGAGGTTGAGTTCGCGTTGGTCGCCGGAGGTCTTAATGGAGAATATTCCGATGTATATAATGCCGGGAGTGGCGGTAACGGAGGTGGTGTACTGACTGGGACTATATCCGTAAATCCAGGTGTTACATATAGGGTGGTTGTCGGAGATATAGGTGGTGATAGTATATTCGGTATATATCAGGCTATTGCCGGTAAAGGTGGAAGAGGCGGATATGGAGTTGAAGGGGATGGTCATGATCCTTCCCCGGGGAATCCAGGGCAAGATGGATCATATGTTTTTAACAACAAATATCCTGACCGATATCCTTATCCTATGGGCGCTGGTGGTGGATCGGGAGCTTATACAAGAGGATGGAATATGGGCTTTTTATCCGGAGGGAAAGGCGGAAATCACGGGGGAGGTGATGGAGCTGGAGTCGAGGATATTGAGGGTGTTATTATTAATGGCAAAAATGGAGGTAATGCCACTTATTATGGAGGTGGTGGAGGAGGAGCCTCTAAAGCTTCTAGTAGTGGGGCTACGAGCGGTCGAGGAGGATCAGGTTATCGTGGTATTATTATTTTACATTATTTTAAAAATGGATAACATGAATAGAAATGATATTATAAAAGAACTAGGTTCGTATTTTGATATAGTGGAATTGGTATGTCCTCATACATATAATAAGTGGAAGGACAGATCGTGGCAGTTTCTTGATACAGCGTTTCTCCATAATCTTCTTATATTACGGAGGGATATAATTAAACAGCCTATGTATTGTAATAATTGGGACAAGCAGGGGCAGTTTTCCCAACGTGGTCTTAGATGCAACATCTGCCAGATAGTTAAGGATAAGAAAGATGTTTATCTATCCGCTCATGTGTTGGGTAAGGCTGGGGATTTCGATGTCAAGTCAATGACGGCGGAACAGGCCAGAGGCTTGATTTTGGATCATCAAGATATGTTACCATATCCTTTCCGGCTTGAAGGGAAGGTGGGTTGGTTGCATTTTGACAGCCTTGATACGAGGAACGGTATACACGCCGTGGTGTTTTAGGTACTTAACGGTATAGTGGTTAACTTTGCGTATAGGGTATAAAATGAAAGACAAAGACATGATAGAGCGAGTGGGGGCTTTATGGAATATAGCGCTTGCGTGTGGTGCTTCTTGTTGGGCTTACTTCCAGCCAGTGCATCATTTATTGACTGTATTACTTATAGTATTAATAGCGAATTTTTTGGCTAGGTTAGCGCAAAGCGTAAGGGGCTGGAAGCTCCGTAGAAGCCGTAGGAGGAGGTTTAGTTTCAAGAGATGGTTTAGGGAGGTCAGGTTTACTGATATTCTTAAGGAGTTCGCTTTGTCTTGTTTTATAGTAATGACATTATGTGTTATATATAAGACGTTATACCCGATCGAGGAGGAGGCTAGCATGATACTTACCGTTACCAAATATGGGGTGTATATAGCCCTTGTTGGATATGTGATGCTTTTCTTGAATACGATAGGTGATGCTTTCTCCGACGCTTATTTGGTGAAGGTATTCAAGGCTGTATTCAAGAGAATAAACGTGTTCAAGATGTTTAGCTTCTCCAAGAACATACCTGATGAGACGTTTGACGATATAAGGAGGATTGCCGATGATGAGGTTAAGGATAAGTCTTAGGGCGATTTTTTGTTTAGGTCTGTCGCTATTCCTGTCCTCTTGTGGAAGCAGGAGGCAGGTTAGCGACACGTCTATAGATAATCGTTTGATAAGCAGGATAGAGACGATGATAGATGAGGTCATGGACCGGAAGATCGTGGAGATCAGGACATCTGATCTTAATGCTAATATTGTCATAACTGAGAGGAAATTCGATACTACGAAGGAGGTGGATCCATCCACTGGGGAGCGACCCGTGTCCTCCCAGACGGACGCCCATATCGTCATCGGCCGGCGGGATAGCACGGTGACGACCGATTCCCTTGGCGTTGATAAGACGATCACCGGTATTGAGGATATTGATAAGAAGACAGACATCAAGCATAAGGATATAGACGATAAGGAGGAATCAAGGTGGCCGATGGCTATTATCTTTATGTCGATCTTAGGTATATTGGTTGTATTATTCGTGTTGTTGAAAAGATTCGGATTGATAAAATAATAGGTGTACAAGAAACCCCATACACCTATTGGTTATCACCCCAGAAAAGAATTGCAAATATGAGGTCAGTCTCGGATTCGAACCGAGGTATATGGTTTTGCAGACCACCGACTAAACCACTCATCCAACCGACCATGGCGCGAATATATCCATTTTTCTTGATAATATATTCTTTCATCATTATTTTTGGATCTATTTTTCAAGATTCGTCTTTATAGTTATCTTTGTGAAAAAGAAATACGAATGAATCAGATCAATATCATACCGAAGATAATTCATGATAAGTTCGCCGCTAGAATTATCATGGATGATTACAATATAGAGAAACCTATCGTTATTACTGTCGTGGCTAGACGTAACGATGGTGAGTATAATACCCAGATATTGACATACCCGACATCTGGCGTTGATTATGAGGGTAATGTAAGGATGGTGTTTTTTGATGTCGCTAGGTCTCATGTTTGCCAGATAACATCGGTATTTATCAACGGGCATGAGGTCAAGACATATTATACCGATGTCCCTGATCTTGATATGCAGGCTCGTTATGACGATAGCTTGTGCCGGTACGACAAGAAGGTTAACATGAACGATATCCGCTTGTCGTTTCAAGTACTGGAGACACGTGATCCAAAGGTGTTGCAGGTTCTGGATGAGTCGGAGTGGGGGCTGCTGGAGGACAGGAAGGCGATCATCGAGATCACTACCCCTGGGATGTCCGACCCCGTTACGTTGTTTCTTGGCAAGAATCAGGTCAATACCTTTACCAGTCTAACGCTAGGTCTCAATTGTTTTAATTACGATGATTGTAATGTCAAGTACCTTGATCTTCCAGATGGTATATATGATATTAAGATCATAGGTAGCCCTTCCACTTACAACTTCAGTCGCAAGTATCTTAAGACGGATCTTATACGCAGGCGTCTTGACCGGCTATGGATCAAGACTGATATCTTGTGTGAGGATATGGATAAGGACCTTATAGGCAAGATACAGGAGATGGAGACACTTATGGCCGTAGCCGAGGCGAATGTCAGGTTGGATAACATAAGGGCCGCCCATGAGATTATTGATCGTGTCGGAGAGCTTCTTGAGATGGCTACCAATTGCGTGGATTGTTAAACATAAAAATATTTAGTCGTGGGTTGTAATACTTGTAAGGAAAAGGCGTTAAAGGCCGAGAGGGAAAGGATTGAGAGAAGCATGATGAATCATTCTTCTTCTACTGCTGTTAGCGATATGGAGTACGCTTCTAGAAGTACCGCTGGTTGTATGGTTATGCAAGATCCGTTGCAGACCATGGAGCGTGACGTGGTTAGTATATATAAGCAAGTTCGTACTAAGGGTGATGGCGTTGGTGTATCTTATCTTAATATGCAGAAAAAGATCCGTGAATGGATCAAGAACCTGCCATATGGATGCCCGCCTGACGAGGAGGTACAGGAAATGAGAAAGGAGATTCTCGATGGGCGCGCAGAGCATATCAAACCTTGATAGAATAGATCTATGTAAGGTCGTAGACGAATGGCTGTCTTGTCAATGGGGTAGATATATGAGATACCATAGGTATAGGATCGGGGACAAGCCCGATATATCCTATTGGGGCAAGATAATTCGTCTGCAAAGATCATTATGCGATAATGATTGCGGGTTATGCCCGGATGAGTTAAGATCGTTAAAGGAACGTGTTAATAAGTTACTGGCATGAGAAAATACAGTTGTTCACATATAACTCCGTCCACTTGCGTACCTTACGAGGGTGATCTTCCAGAGTGGTCAAAGCATAAGGACTCTGATGAGTGCGTTATGATCTCTGACGTGATAGAGGAGATATACGATGAGCTTACCCGTATTAGGGAGGCTATAGACGTCCGGGATCTTGGTGAGTCTTGCGTGAAGGTAAGTGGTGATAAGACAGTAGCGAAAATTCTTTATGCTTTGGAGGATAAGATTTGTAATAGGTAACGAGCCAATGGAGAAAAATCGGTATTGGTGATAATCAGTGGCATAGATATATATTTATGAAATATTGTTAAATATTTTGTTGTTTATATATTTCGTAATATATTTGCATTGAAACATAAACGACGGCATCTCACTAAAGGTCGTTTAAGTTTGAAAGATATTGACCCGTTCGGCGGTTCGTAGAGGTGAGATGCTATGTTCTGCTGTTCGGGCATTTTTTTGCTATGGAAGATATAAAGATTTTTGAGAGTAATGAATTTGGGAATGTAAGAATAGTGTTGGATGAAAAAGGTGCTCCATGGTTTGTCGGTACGGATGTGGCTAAATGCCTAGGTTATTTAAAGCCTACCGATGCGGTTAGAAATGCGGTTGATGAGGAGGATGTTATCATTTTGTCAAGTAGCTGTAAATCAAGTATCCAATTTGGGAGGAGTCTTCTAAATCAGGCAGTTAGAGAAATACGCTTAATCAATGAATCCGGTGTGTATTCGTTGATTTTGCAATCTAAGATCAAATCCGCTAGATCGTTTAAGAGATGGGTTACAAAAGAAGTTCTTCCTTCTATAAGAGAGACGGGGTCGTATTCTTCTTTGATCAAGCTGCCTAATTTTACTGATCCCGCAGAGGCTGCCGAGGCTTGGGCTAAGGAGTATCGTGGCAGGGTAGCCGCAGAGAAGCTGGCGTTAGAGGAGAAGGCTAAAGCCGAGGAGGTGGCTAAGGTCCTTGAGTCGAAGAAAGAGGATATAGAATTTTCAGAGTCGTTTATCATGTCCGGTGAGTCGGATTTATTGATAAGGGATTTAGCTAAGAAACTTGAACAGAATGATATAATTATAAGTGATAAATGTCTTCGTGATTTTCTTGTTAAGATAAAGATAATAGTTAAAAGGATCAAGGTTAATGGAGATTGGGAGATTACGGCTAACGCCGTAAAGAAAGGATTTGCTCATTATCGGGATAAGAATATATGTACGGAATCCGGAAAGGTTGTATATGCAAGGACTATCTATATAACAGGAAAGGGTTACCGGTATATATTGTCATCTATAAACGGTAGTAAGAAAAGCGATTTCATATTATGTGGAGGCATGTTCAGGGATTATGGCGTTTTTGCCGGATCGGAGTCATTTAGTCATTGGGATAATTAATTCCATTTTTGCCCAAAAACTGATAATCAGGTAACTGCATATTTGCATTTACGGTTATGTGTCTCATATCGGTAAAATATCTATATTTGCGACAAAGTGAATCACAATGATATACGGTAACAAAGAAATAGTTCGGACGTTCACCAGAAACAACCCGCCTGCCGGGTACGTGGGCGGCTCTGTTGACTACCGGGTCCCGGCCAACGTCTATTTTGGCGATACGCAGGAGGAAGCTGACAGTAAGGCTGAGGATGATATCAAAGCCAACGGTCAGGACTACGCCAATACATATGCCGACATAATACCGGCTGTATGGTATAATGATCAGGTATGCGATGAGTTTATCAAGAACAATTGCGTAAGCGGTAGGGGGTCCAAGGAGCAGGTATGCATAGAGGAAGGCAGGTTTGTCTCTTACGTATCTAAGAAAGATGCCAATGATAAGGCCAGGGTGGAGCTTGGACGGATCGGGCAGGGAGAGGCCAACTCCGTCGGGGCTTGCTGCGAGGACTGGGCCTCACAGCCTTTTCGTGGCTTGTTTTACAAGAACGATTGTGAGGCTGGCACATCAGGCAAGGGAGGTATTGTATATGAATTACCAGCCGGAGCCGTCATATCCGATATATCCCAGATAGACGCCGATACGTTAGCTTATAGGAAGTTTATGAAAGAAGGTCAGGAGAAGGCTAACGCCGAGGGTAGTTGTTCACCTGTATTCTATAATACGAAGATCGGTGATTGGTTTGAAAAGGTATGTCCGTTCGGATATAAGTCCGGTAAAGTATATTACTCTATCAAAGCCAACAGGTTTAGGTCATGGATATCGGTTGAGGATGCCAACGCCAAGGCTCGTGAGGTCTTGATGGTAGAGGGACAGGAGTACGCTGATCTTAATCTTGAGTGCGAGAAATGGATCGAGAATATCGATCAAGAGGATCAGTGTTATTGGTAAGAATGCGTTTGTGTTTTCCATAATGTTAGATTAGTGTTTTGGAGGTAGGGGCTTATGGTCTCTACCTCTTATTGTTTCATACGTCTTGTTGTCCTATAATCAAACCAAATAAGTATCTTTGCTAAAAACATTAATATTATTCATATGCGTAATTCAGGTGGTTGTTGTCATGATCATTCACGGGAACGTCCCGAAGAGTGTTGTCATGGCGTTAAGATAGATAAGTTTCTTAACAAATGTTATGATGATCCTTGTGATCCTTGCGATCGGGATTGTCAGGACGAACCTTGTGTTGGTTATGGATGTCCTATAACCTTGTATGATAAATGCGTCTTGTACTCAGGCGATGAGTTGGTAGCGGATGGCATAGAGAAAGGTGCTGATATCTCTGTCGTTATAGACTCATTGAGGCGTATTATAGCGTCTAGGGATAAGCAGATAGATTTATACCATCGTGAGGTTCTGGATTTGAAGAGGATTATAAACGAGCTTGTCAACGCCGGTGGTAGCGGCGGGGATAGCGGAACTGAAGAGGAGGTTTGGTGATGAACGGTTGCAACAAAAAACAATACAGACCTACTGTAGACGACACGAAAGTACCGTGCCCTACGTACATGAGTACCGATTGTATTTACCCCGGTGATAAGGTACGTGTGGAATCATTGGGATTATCCCCTAATTGCGATATGTCCGATACCCTTAACGCTATGATAAAGGCTATACGGGATAGGGATGCCGAGATACTTGAATTAAGAAGAATGATCAATAAATTGATTTGATATGAGAAATAATTGTAATCCATGTAAGCCGGAATATAGACCGGGGGACGAGTGTAGTATCTACAGTTCCCAGATCGTATATGACGGTCAGTCGTTCCCTGAGGCAGATATCAGGAACGGTGATAGCATGAATAGCGTAATCGAGTCTCTGGTAAGGAAGCTGGTTGCCGTATCTGGCGCCACGGCGTCCATCCAGCGTGACTCGTTCAAGGGCGTTCAAGCTGTCAGATTAAGATACGAGCCGTTGAATGTGCTCAGTGTTACCTATTGTGGTACTATCGTCCCTAATGACGGATATGTCGTTTCTGGCAGGTCCGTTAAGTTTAAGAAGAAATATTGCATGGGTGATGAGTTTACTGATGTTAATATCGTATATACTACATTGAATAGTAATATTTTAAATACCTCATGTTATGGCTAAAAGAGTGTACGATACGGTCTTGGCTTCCGAGTGTGACGGCTGGGTATGTGGTGAGACCCTCAAGAAGGGATCTCTTCCCGTAGACAGGTTAGAGCTTGACTCTTTTTCAGAGGCTGTCAGGGAGCTTATAGAACGGTTTTTCGAGGAGGGATGGTTGCCGGACATGATCTGCGATCTTGGTTGTGGTGGCGCCAGCGTGTTTGAGATTAAGCCTACTAACTTCGAGTATCCTCCTGAGGGTGGCGAGCAGATTCTGGAGATTATCGTAGGTAAGAGTGATAAATGGACTATAACTCAAGCGGAATGATATGAATAATTTAAAAGATATTCTTGCTAAGATCGAGCAAGGTTCCTCATGGGTGTCCTACGACAAGATTTCCGGTACCGGGCCAGACAAGGTCGCTATTAAGGTAGAGCCGGGATGGATGGGTAGGTTGCCTAGGGAGACTTACGTGGCGGTCGAGAAAGGCAAGGTTACGAAGCTCGCTACTATAACCCAGAAGGGTATAGAGCGGGTAAGCGTGGATCCTACCAGTGTCATGTTCGACATGGAGGGCGGGACGGCGACCATCAACGCCAAGCTCAACTCCGCCTCGGTCAAGGCTTCCTGCCTTACCCTTGGTGGCTCGGTGAGCAAGTCCTATATAGTATCCATGAACGTGAACGGCTTATCCATGAAAGTCCCGGAAGAGGATAGCAGATATATAGTGTATGCCGATCCTGAGGATCCCGGAGCCACTGATTTGTATGAGGCTAGCTTTGTCATAGCTATGCCTAAGAATATGGATAACGAACAGCATCATGAGATGTTTGTCTTGAACGGTAAGGTTGTTAATATCAATCAACAGCCTAATGATATACCTTATATCATACTTGATCATGACTTCGATAACGTGACTAGCGAGAACGGTCAGGTTGTCATCGATATCAAGTCCAATACCGAGTATGATATCGAGCTGGTATGTTGCACTTGCGGTGATGGTAGTGAGCCGGAACCGGAACCACCCTTCAACGTGGATCCGCAAAGGTTGACGCTTAATAAGGATGGTGATACCCAAATCGTGAGGGTAGAGGCCGGAGATGATGTTTCATGGAGAATAACTGAAGGATAATATGGCAAGGGAAATAGATAAGAATTGTGTCGAGGGTAATTGCTTTGCCATTAACGACAAGAGCCATGGGGTAGGCGATAATAAGCTTAATATCGTATACAAGGCTAATTATACCGGTCAGATCTGTACGGCTAAGTTCCGTATAACGTCAAAGGACGGTAATATTGTCAAGGAGTATATGATAGCCCAAGACGCCAAACCCGTTTATTATAATATCAAGATGGTTCAGCCGTTCACCAAGGACGACTGTCTGGCCAACCAGCATGGATCGGTGGTGTTGTATACGGTCGAGGAAAGGACTTACAAGTCGTTTATCTCGCAGGAGGACGCAGACGCCAAGGCTATGGAGGATATAGCCCTGAACGGTCAGAAATACGCCAACGAGCATGGTGAGTGTATAACCGATATCTGGTATAACGAGGAGCAGAGGAAGACGTTTATACGTAATAATTGCGATAAGTTCAGTGACGGTCAGGAATATGTTTATATCATTCCTGAGGGCAAGTACGTATCTTCCATCTCTCAGGAGGACGCCGATAGGAAGGCTCTTGAGGATATTGAGAAGAACGGTCAACAACAAGCCAATTTGGAGGGTGAGTGTAAGCCTAAGGAGAATATCTATTATGGTAAGTTTAGCAAGACCTTTACCCGTAACAATTGTGATTCCACCCAATACGGTACTGATGTGGTTGTCGATGAGACGATGGTTACAGGGGACTTCAGATCCATCGTGTCTCAGGAAGACGCTAATAGCCTAGCAAGGGCTGCTGTCGAGGCTCAAGGTCAGGATATAGCGAATATCAAGGGTAACTGTGAGAAGATACCGGTATTTACCGGATCGTATTCCAAGGTATTCCAGAGAACCAATTGCCCTGAGGGTTCTACGCCTGTTGACTTCACTGTGGACGAGAAGATGTGTTCTGGATATCCGTTTACTTCTACGGTATCGCAGGATGCCGCCAACAAGCTGGCGCAGGACGCTGTCGAGGCGCAAGGTCAGGCTATCACCAACGAGCGTGGCGACTGTCAGACTAACGTCTACTATAACGTAAGGATGGAGAAGACAGTTACGAGAAATAATTGCGACGAGTTCCATACTGGTCAACCTTATACTTATGTCGTTGCGGCCGGTAAGTACTTCTCTATTATCTCTCAGGAGGATGCTGATAATAAGGCTAAGGCCGATCTTGAGGCTAACGCCCAGCAACAAGCCAACCTAGAAGGTGAGTGTAAGGAGAAGACGATCTACTACGGTAGGTATAATAAGGAGTTCACTCGTAATAACTGTGATGAGACCCAATACGGCACCAAGGTTGTCGTGGATGAGACGATGGTTACCGGAGACTTCAGGTCTACCGTATCACAGGCGGATGCCAACAATAAGGCTAAGGCCGCCGTCGAGGCTCAAGGTCAGGATGTGGCTAACGTGAAAGGTAAGTGCGAGAAGGTGCCTGTATATACCGGTACTTATACACGTACGTTTACCCGTAACAATTGTGGCACTGGCACTGGTGGTACTTATACGGTAAATGATAGGATGGTTGACGGTTATCCGTTCACGTCTACCGTATCACAGGAGGATGCCAACAACAAGGCCAAGGCCGCCGTTGACGCCCAAGGACAGGCTCTTGCCAATATCCACGCCCTTTGTACGTACACCGGCCGTGCTTCCTTGGAATTCACGAGAAACAACTGTGGTGAGTGTAAGATCGGATCTAAGGTGACGATCACCCAAGATATGGTAGAAGGACACCCATTCCAGTCTAACGACTCCCAGACCGCCGCTGACGCTATGGCCATGACCGCCGTACAGGCTCAAGGACAGGCTTTGGCTAATACCAAGGGTACTTGTTCTGACGCTACTATGTATACCGGTAAGGCTAGCTTCGAGTTCACGAAGAGCAATTGTGGCGCTAATCAGGTAGGAGATCCGTTCACCGTGACACAAGATATGGTGGAAGGTCATCCGTTCCAGTCTTGCGTGTCACAGGATGAGGCTAACTTAGTCGCTATGGCCGCTGTCATGAATCAAGGTCAGAAGATCGCCGATGAGCGTGGTACTTGCCATGAGGCTCCTAAGTACACCGGTCATTATAGCGAGGCGTTTGAGAAGAATAATTGTCCGTCTGGTCTTATCCCGTCTTCAGTTACCGTTACTGAGGCTGACGTGACCGGAGGTCCGTTCTACTCATACGAGAGCCAGTTCGCCGCCGATGAGCTTGCCAAGGCCGCTGTCAAGGCGCAAGGTCAGGTTATAGCCAACGATCGTGGTACTTGCGACGAACTGAAGATATATGTAGGTAATTATAGCAAGGAGTTCACTCCTAAGTGTCCTACTTGTCAGTATGCAGATCCTATCACCGTAACCCCGGATCTTATGGGTCAGTTCTTTACCTCAACCCGTTCTCAGGAAGAGGCAGACGCTTTGGCTAAGGCCTATATCGACAGAATGGGTCAGGCGTTCGTCAACAAGAACTATGATGATACGTGCCATACGAAGACCGAGCAACCGGTATGGGAGACTATCGAGACCGTATGTAAGGATTGTATCTCTAAATTACATCAACGTAATACCAATACCTGCTACACTGATCCTGAGAATCAAGAGCGGTATATAGCTGGTGGTAATAAGACATGCTTCTGGTTTGGTACGGCATCTAAGGCCTTCACCCGTCAATGCGCGGATGGTGGAGTTGGAAGCTCTGTTACCGTAACTCAGAATGATGTTACGGATCCAAGTCCTAGCTCTGATGGTAAGTTTAAGTCATGTGTATCCCAAGCTGACGCTAACGCCAAGGCATTGGCCGCCGTGAACTCTCAGGGTCAGGCCGTGGCTAACTCGAAGGCTACTTGTACGTGGACAGGAAGCTATACCGGACAGGTTAGGAAGAACAATTGCGCTGACGGCGGCGTGGGCGACATGGTATCCGTAAGTAGCAGCAAGCTTCCGGGACACCCGTACACCTCCACCGTTTCCTTGGCTGACGCCAACAAGAAGGCTGAGAACGCGGTTCGTGGATCTGATGGTCAGGCTTACGCCAATAAGAATGGAGGATGTACATGGACTTACGTGGCAAGCCGTGACTTCTATAGGAACAATTGCGCCGGAAGCGGGGTTGGTCAGAGAATAACAGTGACCTCTACGCAGGTTAACGGCGGTACGCCTATCACCAGCAAGGTTTCTTTGGCTGATGCCAGAAGCAAGGCAGAGCAGATCTTAGACCAGAAGGGACAGGATTACGCTAACCAACATGGAACTTGTGTATGGACCGGTACTGGAAGCGCTACATTTTATAAGGATAATTGTGGTACATGTAAACATGGTGTCGCTCTATCCGTTCCTTATAGCGCCTTAGGGTTGTCAGCGTTGACATCTACCGTATCTCAGGCGGATGCCGACAGCAAGGTTCAAAACGCTTTCAAGAATGATACGGCGACTAAGACCGCCGCTCAAGCTTACGCTAATAAGAATGGTGATTGCGCCGATGACGATGATACCCCATCTTATGATGATTGGAGTTATTATTGTAGTGGATGCGATTATCGTAGGAGTAGGAATCAGACCAATCCTTGCTCTTCAGCCTCAAATCAAGATGAGTTGGTTGAGTCCGATTCAAGGTCTTGTGGATGCGGATGTGATAATACATACCATATGGATAATAGTAGGTGTAATAATGGTAATAGCGAGGAGCATTATTCTAGCGAGTGCGATCCTACGGGATATTGGCAGAATGGTGGCGAGCATTGTTGTAATCCATATGACTACACTATCTATACCAATGAGGTATGTAAGGGATGTTCGGGCGAATGCGGTGATGTATGTGTTCCTGATAGCCCTATTAAGGTGGTTAGCGCTGGTGAATTTTGTGCTTCTTCATCGAATCTGGCTAGTGAACAAGCTTATAACAAGTATAAAGAGTACAAGGATGCATTACAAAATTTAGTTGATGCTAGGATATGTCCTTCTAAGGTTGGCAATGATGACCGATGGGGAAATGTCAAGGCTACGAACTGTCCTAGCAACTGTACTCCTAAGACTATCAGTTATAAGCAAATCGCTGGTAAATATGAGGCTTGTACAAAGGATGAGGCAAACAGGATAGCCGACAGCAACCTACAGTCAGACGGTATCTCTTACGCTAATGGCTTGGCGCAGGCCGATAGATGCGATTGCGTGGAGCCAACAAAGACGTGGTCATGGTCGGTATCTATGAATAATGATTGCATGAGCCATGAACAACTTGTCACATCAAGAGGATTTACGATTACGTATAATAATCAATGTGGTAGATCTATATCTGGTTCTGTGAGTGGTATAGGATATACACAAAACGGAGAAGAGCAGGTCAATAGCGCCAGCTTTACAATTCCCGCAGGATCCGGAACCAAGAGTGGAAGTGTATATTTTAGCCGAGAAGTGGTATGTGGAGATGTAACAATCTCTGGTCATGATTCAGGTAATTGTTGACAATCACTGCTGTTATGGTTTTTAATAAAAAGGAGAGACTTATTAGCCTCTCCTTTTTTGTTATACATCAGAATCTTAACAGTTCCCAGATCCTCCTCCAGAAACCCTTATAGACCCACATTGTACTCCTGAATCAAAACCTATGACACCGGTTTTTTTACCAGACCCAGCAGGTATGCTTACGGTAGTACTTCCAGCCGTAACAGTTTGTCCATGATCATTCCTACCAGTAACAGTTACAGTTATTGATTTAGATGATCCACATTGATTATTGTAAGACACTTCATAGGAGCACCTTAATGCAGATGTAGAACCAGACAGACCATTACAAGGATCACCGCTCAGCATAGCGTTGGCGCTCCACGTCTTTGTTGGCTCCACGCAATCGCATCTATCGGCCTGCGCCAAGCCATTAGCGTAAGAGGTGCCGTCTGACTCGATGTAAGTTTATCTTATTCAATGCGCATTGTTTATCTAGGTGATTATATACCACTTTACACCAAAAGCGTAAAATAATATACATTTATACGGAAATCCGTACTGGGTTCCACCAAAACCCTCTACCTTTTGGTAACATCGTTACATCAAAGGATTCTTTTTCTGATTTTCTAATGATGTTAAAAGCACCATTGATATCAGCATTAATTGTCCTACCGGAAGAAGTTTTAAACAATCCTCGTTTGGTCCTTCTTCCTTTGTAGGATTCATGTTTGCAAATCCGTTCATTATCTAAAAAGCTACATTTTGAAGTATAAGATTCTTCAACAATCTTAACATTAATACCTTCTAATGTTGCTTTATAAGATACCATACTGATAAACATATTAAAAGGAATAGATACAAAGTTTTGATTATTTCGTTTTCCGATATTGATCTCTTGTTTCCAACATCTATTATGACCGATTATGATCGTGTTAATACCATTGGAAACTACGTGATTAATCAATATCCTACTTGCCTTATGAAGATAATCTTTGATCTTGTTATTCCTTTTGTTAGTTAATAACCTGATTTGTTTTGAAGTATGTTTATTGTCTTTTAACTTGGATTTTAAGAATGCTAATCTTTTGTTATAATACTGGTTGATAGACTTTAGTGGTCTACCATTGATGATAAAACAAGAACCATTATTTGAAACACAAGATGCTAAATTATCTAATCCTATGTCGATACCAAGGTAGTTTCCATTATCTGACATAAGATTCTTTTCCTTCTTGTTGTAAATTATTTCAAGAACAATATACCCATTCTTAGGAATGAACCTAAGTTGTTGGATATTTTGTTTATTGGTTCTTGTTGTAAAGGAAAACTGTTTTGGTAACTTAACAATGCCTTGCTTTATCCATTTTTGAGAAAAAGCGATTGTTGTAAAAACAGCAGGAAACAAACCGTCTTTGTTAAGATACTTAGGTATTCTAACAAATTCGGAATACTCACCTCTATTCTTTTTATTAAAGAGATTGAAGAAAGATTTAAAGTTTCTATCAACCATCATCAACACTTGTTGAGCAACTGGTGTAGGTAAAGCACGATAGTCTACATCGTTTTCTGTTCTTAATTTCTTTTCAAGAGAATAGTAGTTAAGATATTTGTACTTTACAGTATTATCATCCTTGTATTGGAAATAGTGTTGTCTAACAACATACAATCCTTTATTGTATAAGTTTTTACACTTATGCAATAAGTCATAAAGCTCATTGTAATAAACAGAACTTGGCTTGATTGTATGTTGTTCAACTAATCTCGTGGCGCAAATGTAAGAATTATTATTTATAAATAAAAACGATTCGGTATATTTATGGTGTAAAGTTGTATATAATCACCTAAAATCATTAATATTGTATCGTTAATATTAATACATTAAGTTATGGCTTGCAATAAGAAAAAGAAAATGGCTAATGGAGGCAAGGTCTCCGAGAAAAAGAAACCTCAACTGAAATGTGGAGGCAAGGTTAAGAAAAAGAAGTAATAACCGGAGGGGTATATCCCCTCCTCAGTATTTAGCATATGAAAAATTCAGAATTTGTATCTAGAATCATAAATGATATGAACTCCATCAATAAGGACGCTCATGTCAGTAGGAGATGGATATTATCCATAGGAAGACAAAAGGCAAGATCATATATAGCCCAGAAGTATGCTGATGGAACCTTGTTCGGCGAGGAATCACTGTATACTCATATCAATTGCATGGAGATGGAGAGGGTTCGGAAAATTGATTGTTGTTTTGATGAGTTTAAACTATGCAGGATACTTATGAGATCCAAGAAAAGATTGCCCGATATGATATATACCCGTATAGGTCCGGCTATCATCAAAGTATCAAACATCATGGATGATATTATATTTACCTCCATATCGTTAAGAAAATACGCTAACAACAAGGAACGTAAATACGGGAATATAGATCAATACTATTATTATGTCAATGATGGATATATCTATATACCAGATATTAACATAGAGGCTATAAATGTTGATCTTATAACTCTCGACAGAAAAGCGGCGTTAGAGCTAGGGGGATGTGGAGCTGAAAAAGATAAGCCATGTACATCTCAATGGGATTATGATTTCATATGTCCTGACAAGCTACTAGAATATGTTGTCTCAGAGACGTTAAGAGAGACGATAACCAAATTGCAGATTCCTACGGACGAGAATCCGGATATGGATATTAACAAGAAAACTCAAAAGATTCAGTGATAATGGATATAATAAGATCAATAATTAATTTCTTCGGTTTCAATGATGCCATAGTTGATGGTATAGGTGAAAGAGGGATGAGGGATAGCTCAATCATAAGATATAATGAGGTGCATGATATGTATGACAAGATTATAAAAGATCTGGGAGATATGTCGGCTTACGTATCCAAGGGTTATATCTATGATAAGATAAAGGAAAGAACGGGATTAAGTACCAGACATATTAGTAGGATATTAAATCATACTAAGAGAAAAGATCTTAGGTTTATATAAAAAGGAGAGGATAATCAACCTCTCCTTTTTGTTTTTAACAGCCTCCACCTTGACTTGGATTAGATACATACATGCTTGTAGCATTGCTAACACAATCACTTCCGCCTGATATCGTTCCCGATCCGGATGGTATGGTGACTGTTTTAGTGGTAGAGAAATATTCTACATCTCCAGATGGTTGAGATCTAGTATAATACACATCAAATGATGCTGTTTTAGATTTACCACATGGATTATCATAGCTTACGGATATACTTAAGCATTGTCCATTAAAACTTCCGCTAGCGTAAGCGCTCCATGTTTCGAAGCAATCGCATCTATCGGCCTGCGCCAAGCCATTAGCGTAAGAGATACCATCGGATTGTAGGTTATTGTCGGCTATCCTATTTGCCTCGTCCTTGGTGCAGGCGGTGTATTTTTGTGTATAAATTTCTTGTATTAGGATGAAATTGTTATATTTGTGATATGAAAACAAAGTCATTTAAAATACTTGATCAATACTTTCTTCGATTCTATAGATCTATTATGTCTAAGAACGGGAAAAGGAGGAAGCATACGATCGTGGATAAGAATGATATCCTTGAGTGCCAGTCGTTGATCTGGAAAGTCATACGTGATAGGTATCTGGAGGATGAGGGAGGGGTTTATATAAACAACATCGGTTATCTATGTCATAAGATTAATCCTAACCGCAAGATATATCTGAATAAACTTACCGGTACTATTAATAGGCGTGGGACGGGTGGATATTCTTACGTCCATACGTGTATGGATTTTATGCCTAGGAATAAGTATTTTCATCTATATATCTCTCCGGCCTTGAATAAGGAATGTAGGTTGGCTATGGAATCAGGTAGGAGATATAAGTTCTTGTATCGGGAGGTTGAGTCGGAGAGTAAGGTATTTGGAGTTAAATGGGTTTATAAGCTGTAGAAGTTTTTGTGATCCAGTTAGCCCGTGAGGGTAGACTGGATTTTTTTTGTATCACGGATTCAAATACATATCTTTGTGCAAAAGACTTAAATATGACTATAAAAGGGCTATTGGCCGAGATCAAGGCCGATTTACATAAATACGATGATAGCGGGGCTATAGATACCTCGTCTGTTTATAGGTGGGCTGAGATCGCCTTGAAAAGGTTCGGGGGTGTTATAGCGGTCATGTCAGAGGCGGTTGTCAAGACCAGTAATAAACAGGCGGTATTGCCTTCCGATTTTTTCGACATGCTTGACGCCTATAGGTGTGAGCCTCTTATCTGTGAGATTCCTGGCGGCGACAAGGCTAAGGCTGACCTCCAACACGAGATCGGCTGGGTCGAGCGCACCGAGCGCGGTTTCCGTTGGAACTCCTGCACCGAGTGCTGTAAGGAGGAGTTTGAGAAGACGATCACGGAGAAGATATATATCGGGTCTCACGAGGTTCGTTTCCATTATCATCATCCCGTAAGGTTATCCATAGGTCGTGGGTTGAGGCGTGATTGCGCCGCCGACAAGTATCGGGATAAGTACGATTGGGATAATTATGATATAACTATATCTGGCAATACTATGTATACCGGGTTTGATGGATTTATTTATATCATATATCGTGCTACGCCTAAGGACGATGACGGTCTCCCATATATACCTGAAACGGCGTTAGGATACCTTGAGGATTATGTCGAGACGTATATTAAGATGAAGATCTTTGAGAACGCTGCCGTGAACGGTTTGGTACAGGGCGCTGGTGACGCTTATAAGCTATACGCCCAACAGGAACCGGGTAAGTTTGCTAGGGCTATGAAGGAGCTTAAGATGTCGATGATTACATTAAATGATTATCGGGAGCTGGCTGAGGATAATAGGAGAAGGATGTTGTCTTGTGAGCGGATGTGGCCCAATGCTTTTGATAAGTATATCAAATTGGTTTAGTTGCGGGGGAGGGAATCGAACCCTCGATCTTTAGGTTATGAGCCTAATGAGATACCTCTTCTCCACCCCGCGATTATGACGCGAATATACGTTTTTAAAAAGAAAAAAAGATAATATGGCAAAGAAAAATGATTGGATACATTTAGATAAGACAAGTGGTACTGGTCCTGCTGAGGTTAAGGTTACCGCTGATATCAATGAGACTGGTGAGATACGTCAGGTAACGTATAAGGTTATAAAAGAGGGAACCAAGGAGGAGAAGACGTTCGTGTGCAGGCAGGAGTCCGTCCCGGTGGTGATCATCCCGGAGTTCGATTACCTTGTGCTTAGGTATATCTGGGCTGACGAGGACGGCATTGACTTTGACACAGCTACCGGTTTCGATAACACCGGCCTCCCGGACGTGGACGGCAAGCTGGTTGGTTGGAGTAAACAGTACCAGACCACGCAGGAGCGGGTAGGTGATTATCTTATCCACGGTGGTGATAACATGGAATCAGGTAATGAGGCCGCCTTGATCCAGATGGGGCCGTTGTTGGATGGCGACAATTATGATAAATTACCTCTTGAGATCAGGTGTAGTATATACGGTAACTGGTATGGTGGTCGTGAGAAAGGTAATGTCACTATCAGGTTCACGGCATATAAGGGCGGTTCTATGGAGAAACGTGGATATGATTTTGTCAATATCGGAGGCGAGGAGGTTTATACCGGTGACGCTCCCACTAACGTATCCGCCCATGGTGAGGATAATTGGCAAAATATAAAGACCTTGTATTCTAAGGTAGGCACGATGATCTATAATAAGGAATCTCGTGACTGTATTGTAAGAATAGGTGAATAGATTTTTCTTCATAATATAAACACATCGGCTCTCTTGTTCGTGAGGATAGGAGAGTTTTTTTATTTTTTTTAATCCTTCACTTATGACATATTTGATCTTTTATTGCGTGGGAATAATCTAGCTTTGCCGAAAACTAGGATCATGATAACTTTAAATGATGTAAATAACGAACTCCATGTCCGGTTATATATACTGGAGGTGCTTAAGGATTATATAAGAGATGATGATTTCGATGGCCTTGTAGATAAGGCGTTGGATTTTGTCATGGAAGGCGTTTCTATGCCTAAGGCTCCGACCAAGGATACCACCATGAGTGACATATCAAAGAGCGTTTTGGCCTTGGTAGCGGGTGCTGGATTAGATGAGAGGTTAAGCAAAAGCTCTTTAGAGTTAGCTTACGATAGGTGTAAGATGAGGTACGTATTCGATCCTCGAAATCGGGATATACACGGTGTGATCGTAGGTTATTCCAATGACTTTAATAGTCTGGTAGCTGTGTGTGATGAGGGATCGAAGAAAGGAGTGGACAAAGGATCTACTGATTTTGTGGATGTCAATGAGAGATACGTGACTAACGGTTTCTTTTACATATCTGTAGAGGATGCCGATAAGCAATCGAACTACATGGGTGGAAATTCGTAATTATTATGTTTTTGTGCTTTACCACGAGACGTTTTAAGTGTTTAGTCTTCCTCCTGACTTGTGAAAGTTAGGAGGATTTTTTATATTCGCGTGATTTGAATGTTTTGCATAATACGTACTGTTTATTAGAATCCGCCACATAAGTGATTATCTGGTGGATTTATTATATTTGCGAAAAAGATAATGTCGTGCAAAATAACTCTAACATAGCGGTTCCCGACTCCGGGATGAATAGGGATAAGCATCCACAGGATCTATCCCCGTCTGAATATAGTTTCGCCTTGAACGCCACCATAGAGGGTGACGATGGAAGCCAGCTTAAGATCCAGAACGAGCCTAGTACCCTTTTATGTAAGCGATTCGATGGCTATAAGGTTATTGGGTATAAGAATGATATAGCTGGTGATAACACTTATTTCTTTCTATCTAATCCGGATGATAATACGTCTAAGATCACGTTCATGCGGTCATTGGATTATATCAAGACCGTGGAGGATCAATTGGCTGGATCGGGAAAGGACATCCATCGTATCCTTGGCGAGAGGCTTGAGGAGTCGGATGGTCGTTTTGATGAGATATGTGATTTGATGGAGGTCCTGATAGAGGACGGGGTTGATGACCCTTGTCTTAATTTCTCCATTCATCATCCGATCTTCGATATAGAGATCAAGGACGAGAAATGCGGGAAGGTGATATACTGGACCGATGGATATAATCCCCAGCGATATGTTATGGTCGATAAGGCCCTTAACCCGGATGATGATGGTGACTTTTGGTATCATTACCATGGGTATAAGATATGTGGGGATGACAAGCCAATAGAGAGATGTAGGCTGGCTTGCGAGAAGCTGCTGGTGTTCCCGTTGCTGACGGCCCCGTGCGTGGAGCCTGAGGTCGTGGAGTTCGGGGGGAGCCTGCGTGCCGGGACCTACCAGTTCTGCGTGGCGTTGTGCGATGAGTTCGGGATAGAGAAGACCGGATATTGCTCATTGACCAACCCAATCATGTTATTCGATCGCCAAGATATGGTTATCCGTGATGGTTTATGGGGTAAGTCAACCAATATGGGTATCCGCCTTACTGTATCCAATATAGACAAGCAGGTATCTCATTATAAGATAGGTGTTATACAGAACACGGTTGGGTTTAATGGTGAGCAAAGCCCGGTTCTTGAGTATTTCATAGAAGGTATACATCCGATAACGGAAAGGACCATCTATTACCTTACGGATCAGTATAGCGAGCGTACGACCATGGAGAAGTTATCCAAGGAAATACCGGTATATAAGACAGCCAGAGGCATGACGTCTGTCGGGAATCGTCTTCTTCAATACGGCTTGACCGTGGAGAACGAATGGAATCTTCAACCGGTCGTCAACTTCTTGGGTCATTTCGTTAAATGGCAGACATCTATAGCCACGGAGAATTTGTATAAAGACGGTGTGGCTTGCTCTAAATACGCCTCTTTCATGCGTGACGAGGTATATCCGTTGGGTATAAGATTCTTTACCAATACAGGATACAGGACGGCTAGATTCCCGCTTATCCCTCGTCCGGCCACAAGGGAGGAAATGGAGGTTATCGTTGATGAGGACGGTAACTCTGACGACCTGTCGGCTGCGTCGGTGCTGGAGAACAACCCGCAGTGCGCGGGGAACAGCCGCCGTCATCTTTGGCAGTTTAAGAATACGGCAAAGATCATAAACGACCCGTCTTGGGGATTTGATGATTTTGGAGGAGAATGCAAGAATCAGCTAGATGTCAAGCAACTCAGATATGTAGAGCAGGAATATGCCACGGTAGGAGAGACCCAATTCGTTATCAATACGATGGGGGAAGATGTTACGGTAGATGATGCTATTGATTATATCGCTGATAATATAGAGAACCTGTGTGATATCATAGAATCTAATGTAGGTATTACTGACGAGTTATGCGCTGCTATATCATTGCCGGAGGATCAAGACGGTATAAAGGCTCCCGATTTCCCTAGTGGATGTGATGATATCGAGAGGATAGAGACCAGGACTATATTGGATAAAAACTCTTTGGTGGATTCTAGGATTGATTTTACATATAAGCTGGCTAGTGATTATACGGAGACCGAGCCTACCACCTTAATACAAAGTAACGCCGAGTCACAAAGGAAATTCTCTGTATTGTGTGATTTCGATAATTATTCCAGTGGAGGTAAGAATATCATAGATCTGGTTCAGGAATGGCTGGATGGTCAGGATGAGGATAAATTCCCGTCTGATATAGACTCCTCCGCTTTGGTCTTGTGTCAGGATATGTCTAATGTCCGGCAGTTATATGATGAGGGTATATGTACTAATGGGTGTTCGGTAGGTGATCCTCACGTGAATCCTACTATTAACGATGTTCAACTTCCTACATTCCAAGGGGGTAGGTCATTGGGTAAGTGCACATATTTGTATCAATATCCCGGATGGAAAGGAAAGAAGCATACGGAGACGATGCTTGATCAGTTAATGGATACGATGGAGGCTTATTTCCCCCAATATGAGAGTCAGTTTGGTATCGAGAACGCCATGTGTCTTTTTGGCGATGGTGATAATTCTAAGTTTAATACCGGTATAACTACTGACTGGGAAGGTCGTGTGTCTGTGCAGAATGATATTGACGCCAAGACCAATTGGCTTGGTAGAAGTAACTTGACTTATTTCAAGTTCTATCCACATGTATCCTCATACGCCAGATGGGTGGAGTTGGATTACGAGGAATACATAAGTGGTTTATCCGATCCTGATAACGGTATTATGTATATAGAGATGATGGGTAACTATAATTATCCGATCGGCGACTCATCATCATACAATAAGGTTCGTATAACGTTTTTCTCGGACAAGGAAGGTACCGTGGCTCCTAATCCTTTGGCTAATGATGCCAAGAAAGGTGTTATAGTGAATTACGTGGATCATAAGATATTTATGATGCCAAAGTACTTGTTCTGGAATGATGACAAGACTACTTTCCATAAGATATATGTTTGCATCGAGCCTGCGGTATGCGTGTTCTTCACCGGTTTCGCCATGAGGAAGGACATGAAGGAGCTTGCCGGATTCTATACGGCCGGCACCGCCATCTTCCCCGCCCCGTTCTGTTTTGGCATTCGGCCACTAGAGGTGAAATACGTATTCTTCTTCACAAAAGAATTGAAATTAAGGAGATTCGTTACCTATGAGGCGAAATGTATCTCATGTGGGGATAAACCCGCTGACTGCGCTCCCAGACCATATCAGTATGGTGATTTCGGATATTGGGAGTCTACCAATAAGTATCCGGCTAATTTTGAGTTGTATGATTCAAGTAAGATCGGGATATCATCGGGAGGATCAAAGAGGAAGGACATAATAGATTCTTTGATGAAATACTATGGGTCTCCTAAATCAGTTGGGGGTAAGTCTTATTTCACCGGTAATGGGGGTAACGCTGAGTACCCCAATACGTCAACCACGTTTTGTCAGAGACCTATACGTCATTACAAGTTCCCGGATAACTCTGTCGCTCCTTTTATGGGTAATCCGTCTCAACTGACCGGTCAATATGGAGTTGACTCCTATATTTATCCTATGGGGGTGATGCTTGATGACGATATCGTTAATGAGTTTCTGGATATAGCGGTAGAGAACGGTCTTATAGATAAGGCTAGAAGAGATTCTATAATAGGATATGAGTTGTATAGAGGCGATAGGACGTTGGATAAGAGCGTTATCGGAACCGGTCTGGCTTATGATATGTTTAAGTACGATGATCCCGACGGATCGGCTAACCTTTATCCTAATTACCCTTACAACGATTTGTCTGATGATATGTATATCTATAAGGATATTAATCGTGAGAAATTTATAACGCATCCGTTTAACAGAAAGGGTAATATCTGGTATTCGTTCTTAAGTCCTGATATTGCCTTTAACAAGCCTGACGCTCCCACCGAGTGCCTTGTTGATGGTTATCAATTAGGTAAATCCTCCGGTATATTCAGGGAGGTGGAGGATCACCCTAAATGGACGATATTAGGGAGCAAGGCTTACAGTATGGCAACGTCATTGGCTACGGTGGAGGCTATGGCTAATTTAATATCCGCTATAGCTGAGTATACATATCAGTCGGCTTCACAGCAATATGTCGGTGGAGGCGTGTTCTTTTTAGCCAACCCTGTCGGCATAGCGCTGACGGCTATCCGTCTGGCTACGGGTATCGCCAAGGCCACAGCCCAGTCCGTGGTGGATATAGGCAAGTACAGGTATCAGTGGTTAACGGCATTGATAGATAGGGGACCTAGACGGAACTATGCTTATTATTATACTTCTGTCGCTCATTATAATTTATTTTACCAAAAAATAGGGGAGTCAGAGTTACGTGGATTGTCAACGGCTAAATATATCAAGAGCGGGTTATATCCGGTAACAGATATCTCTTCGCAAGGGGAGACCGTAGGCGGTAAGCCTATTATCATAAACAACCTCGATCGTGAGCATTCATTGTTCATGTCATTTGGTATGGATAAATATATGCTTGAATATCCGGAGTTGGTTTCAAGTTACGATACCAGCCGTATTCAGGATGAGTGTAATATTCGTAACGATGAGGTGGCTGGTATGACGCCTCATTTTATGACACGTGAATCTTTCGTATCCTGCCCTTATATGAGGATAAAGAAATATTCTCCGGCTCAATACGGGCAGATAGAGGATATCAGGTGGGTATCGTTAGGCGGTTGCGGGTTGATGGATGAGAATAAGCGTAAACCTGTTTTTGGAGGTGATGTATTTATATCAAGATTCTCGCTTAAGAGGAAGATGCCTATGTTTTATTTGACTCAGTTCGGTCAGGGGGACATGATACCATTCCCTTATTACGATTATCGAAACATCGGGTATCCCCGTTATTTCGTCAATTACGATACCGGGGAGGATTATCTTAATAAGACCGATACGGATACCGGATCGCTATACTCTTTCCCTAGCCGGAAGAGCGCTTATGAGATGGTTTGCAAGACCGGAGATATGTATCTTAGCGGTCGTTTCTTCCTATACTTCTATGGCATACCTCAGTTTCTTGTGGAGTCTGAGATCAATTGCAATTTCCGTATAGCCGGACCTGAGCCTTACGAGGGGTTCTATCCGGAGGTGGGGGATTATATATCATGGACTCAGGAGCGTAATGTCCCTATATCAAGGGATAATGTGTTTAAGATAAGTCCTGTGTATAAGAATCGATTTACGTTAGGTAGCAGGTCATTACCAGAGACGTATGATAGCAATTTTTGGGACTGCGCTTACCAAAGACCCAACGGCGTCATATGGAGCACCGCCGACGTGTCGGAGAACGGCATGACCGATCCTTGGCTGTCGTACAAGCCTATGGATTACCATGAGTTCAAGACATCTTTCGGGAAACTTATAAGCATGAAAGGGATAGAGTCGGATCAGATACTGGCTCGTTTTGAGAATCAGGTAGGGTTGTACAATGCCATAGACGTGTTGGCGGAGAGAATATCCCCGGAGAATAGCGAGCTAGGGACAGGTGGTCTTTTCGCCTCTCGTGGTATCGAGTATAATAATACGACGTTAGGATATTCCGGGACCCAGAGCCGGGATATGATCAGTTGCGAGTTTGGGCATTTTTGGGTCGATTTAAGGCGTGGTCAGGTGTTTAAGGTAGATTCTAATGGTAGGAATCTTACGGAGGTCACACCGGGGCTTAGAAACTGGTTTAAGGAGCATCTTCAGATGAAGATCATCCGTAGCCGGATATATAACGCTGATACGGACGCTGAGTTGTCTTATTATGATATCGATAACAAGTTCTTTGGTATAGGGCTATCCATGGGCTGGGACAATCGGTTCAAGAGGGTTCTGATAACCAAGAAAGATTATATACCGGTAGGGAATCCGAGCGAGTACCAATTCCGTGGCGGCCGGTTCTACAGGAACGGGCAGGCGGTGGAGCTACAGGACGCCAGCCATTTCACGGACGTCTCGTTCACCGTTGGATATAACTGCCTGAAGGGTGAGTGGAAATCATATTTATCCTACACCCCTGATTATTATATCGAGCACCAGCATTATTTCCAGTCTGGAAAGAACTACTCAAGTGAAAGTCAGGAGATAGGGTTATGGTCTCATGGATTGACCAACCAATCGTATCAAGTATTTTACGGTAAGCTATATCCGTTCGTTATAGAGGTACCGGTACGTGAGCAGTATGTGAATAAGATCCTCACGAACTACCAATATAGGATGGATGCCAGAAGGTATCAGGATGAGGTTAATTACCAAATTCTTAGGACTACCGGATTCAATAAGGCATGGTTTTATAACGATACCAACAACAGCGGTGAGCTTCGGATGGTTATCGCTGACAAGAACGATATGAGCCAGCGGTTAAGGTATCCTGTAACCAATGACGATAGCCGTGAGATACTGGTGACGGAGGTTGATCAGAAGATAAATATAAATGACTATTTTAACGAGGTCAAAGACGATACTAATAACCTCCCGGTATGGATCAAGGATGTGAATGACATTGACCGGAAGATCGACCCTAGGGCTGTCGATTATCATCGGAGGTGGCGGGATCGTCTTCGTGGCGATTGGTTCTTGGCTAGGTTCGTGAATGACATTGAGAGTAGGTTCAAGATGATAGTTCGTTGGTTTAGCAATGAGGAGAAAGTTTATTGATTTATTAACATATAGGGGGGGGTATTTTGCCGCCTCTCCCTTGTATATTAAAACGATATGGAAGATTTTATTGGTAAGTACGATGGTAATCAAATAGACAGTAGACTTGATAAGGTCAAGGATATGGTTGGCGCCACGGCGTCCGGGGCTGGCGCTGCGGGATTGGTGCCGGCTCCTGCTAAGGGGGATGAGGGTAGGTTCCTTTGTGGTGATGGTACGTGGAAGGACGCAGTAGCTAAAAGTGATGATGAGGATGCTTTTTTAGCTATCATCTTACAGCTTGTAGGAGATCAATCTGCTACTTTGTCTCAATCTCAATATAATACTATAAAGTCGTTGTTTGATGGTAGTTCTACGTCCAATGTCAGGATGATAAGACCTAACAATTCTTTTGTGGAAGCGTTAGGTGGCGTGAATATTAATGATTTGATGGTTTTTAATGATCAAAGGAATGATTGTATCACTATTTATATCAGCGCTTCAAATAATTCCCTTAATATGGGATTTTCAGATATATCTATATCTGTTTACCCTAATTTGAATGTTGAATATATTAATTCTTCTTTAAATATAGCATCATCAGATGACACTGAGATAGTTATTGTAAGGTCTTTTGGGAATACAGAAGATAATATAAATTTTGATAATCAGCTTCATCTTAAGTTGAAAGGGACTGGGAATAAAGCATTGATGGATAATGGGTTATATCAGGATATAAGAGGCATAGACATATCAAGTTATCTATTAGAACCTGGGACTATTGATATAGTATCATCTATAACCAAATCAAAATATGATGATATAAAAAGTTATATTCTAAATAATGATCATATGTATCTTTCACTAGTGATATCTGACTCCGGTTTTACGGCGTCTTTTAATTCATATATCATAGCAAGTTATATTTATGATGCCGCTTATTTGGTATTTTTTGATCCGAATTCTTCAAAAATGAGTAAGATAAAAATTAATTATGATACTTATGAGGTAAGTACTATTGTAATTTAAATATTTGATGTTATGGCAACAGGAAAAGCTAGCGGTAAGAAGAAGGGCGAATGCCCGAAGTCAGGATGCATTAAGAAAGTAGGTAGTAATTGGCGAGTGGTTAGCAACAAGACCGGTAAATTATGGCCGGCCAAGTACAAGTCGAGGGATTCGGCTAAGAAAGCCTTAGCGGCTTATCATATGCATTGATGGTATAGGCGGGTAGATGATATGAATCATGTATCCGCTTACTGTTTTAATCTACATGCTATTATGCCTATCTTTGTGAAAAACATGATTTATGGCTAAGAAAGATAAGAAGGAGGAAATCCCTTCATGGATAAAGGATTTGTATAAGGAGGATCTTGATCGTGTCGTAAGAGGCGAGCGTCCTATGTATTTCAGGGGTATGGATGATAGTCCTTTGAGAAACGTGTCCCCGGAGTTTGATATCCTTAGCGGAGGAGCCGCAGTTAAAGGCATGAATGGGATAAGAGGTGCGTTGTCCCCGTTGAATAATGGCATGGGTAATTATAATTTCAGTATCAGGGGTATAAATAAGAAGATCGGTGAGTTGGTTGATGAGGCGGGGCTATATTTACCTGAGAAATTAAGACCTGTATATCGGACTGTGGTGGATGCTATGTCGAGTTCCAAGGATAAGGGGTTGGGTCATATCACGCAGCCGTTGGCCAACGCCCTGTACCCAGCGGACGAGCGACGGGACCGGCGTCTGGAAGGGGAGCATCCAGTTGGTTATGTGGATGCCATAGACGGCATATGGCCTAGGAAGAAATATGGGCTATGGGGAGAAAAAATTGAGAGGAAGCAAGATGGAGGAGAAACAAGAGAGTCTGTTCTTGATAGACCTAGATTCGGGAGCAGGGTATTGGATAATTACGTAGCTTCTGCTCACCCGGTTTTGTCAATAATATATGATATCGCTAATTCAAGGTATACTGATGGCCCTACTCGCATAAATAAAGCTGCGTATTCATCAATAGATCCTATGGGGAAGAATCCGGAATGGTATGAGTATCCTGTTCATTTTATGAAGATGTTCGGGAAATATATATCTGGTGATTTTAATAACAAGTTATATAGCGATAGTGATAATGATGATTTAGGCACAAGAACTAGTGATGAGGCTTGGGCTAAATACAATAAACTCCCTTACGATGAGTCTGTATTGATAGATAATGGTGATGGTACGTATAGTATACGAAAGGAATTATCTAATAGGATGATACCTGATTCGTCTATCGTAAGGAATAGGATTGATGTGAATAGGAGTCTGTTTGATAAGGAAACTAAGGAATACAATGAAGGACTTATAAAAGCTTTAAGTGATGCCGATCCAGAGGAGTATGAGAGGATTCAGAGGGAATATAAGGATCTGAAAAGGGTAAGAGAGGGTGCCATATCAGCGGACGAGATGAATATAAAAGGGTTGAGGTCTCTTTATGATAAGGGGTATGGTGTCGTGAATGAGTATAATTATAGGGATCGTAGACTTGATAAGAACGAGACGGGTCCTCATAGTGTACTTGGTGATTATACGATATATCGTGACAAGGATATGGGCGGATACAGATATAGGGATGTATATGATTTCAATCCCGCTGTCCAGTTTCTTTTGAATGGGGATGTATTTAAGATAGATGGTAGTATTGATAAAAAGGATAGAGGAGGTTCGGTAAATACAGGGAGGGCTTATGGTTCTGGCAAGTATGTAATTGATCCTCGTAGATCAGAGGATAGTAAGATGGCTGTATATGACGAGATATGGGATTATCTGACCGACAAGAAGGGAATACCACAAACGCAAGCTATCGGTATCCTGTCGAACATCGCCGCCGAGTCCGGAGGGGACACCGAAGCCCTAGGAGCCGCCGGTGATTTTGGCATCCAACAATGGCTTGGACCGAGGAAGAAGGAGCTACAGCGCAGGTATGGGAAGAAACCGACATTGACCCAACAACTGGATTATCTTGTGGATGAGTATCAAGGTCGTGTACCGGGGCTAGGTTGGAACTACATGAACCAAGGCAAGTTCTTTGATAAGGACGCTCAAGGCAATATATATAATTACTATATGTATTCGAAAGCTGATTTTGATAACGCCACGAATTATAAGGACGCTACCGTAGCATGGAATCAAGGATACGGAAGACCCCTTGGATCGACATTAAGAAACGAGAAGCGGTTTGAGTTCGCCGATATGTTCTCCAACAGATACGGTGTCCCGGAGAACGAGCCAATGAGATACGAGTTCGGGCAGCGGGATTCGGGCACAGGGGACGGAGGTCAGCAGTCCGTACCTGAGACGGTAGCCCCTGCCGATCCTTCTTTGGCTTCCCGCCCTCCCATGGATAGCTGGTGGGAGAAGGAAGGTCAAGACCTGTTATATAAGATGCTAGCTCAATCCGGCGCTAACAAGAAAGCTATAGAGGACATCGCCAATAATATTAAGAATGATCCTCAATCGGAGGCGCAGATAGCGGAGGCCGAGCGTATGCGTAGGGAACAGGCAAAAAGGCAGTTGGTTCTTAATATGATACCGGGATTAAGCCTTAACATAAAAGGTGTGAGTAGAAATAATAGTTAGTATTTTAATGATAAATAATTTGTTATGAATAAGTTATTGTTTTTATTTGATGTGTTATTTAAGGGGACTTGTTTTACCCCCCCCACCCTAGTAGTTTAGGATGGGGGAATAGATGGGTAGATGCTATGGCTGATGATAGGAGGATGGTTATAGCATTGTTAGTAAAATATCTAAGGGGAGGTATGTTATGAGAAGACGTGTAATGACAGGTCCCAAAAGCTTGGATGTATTGTATACATACACTTATAATAGTAATAATTACCATACATTTGTAGCTCCAAAGTCGGCGTATTATTATGTTGAGTGCTGGGGTGGTCAAGGTAATTATGGTTACAATGATAGCGAAGATAGGTTTACCAGATCCAATGACCCTGGGTATGGTGGATATGTGGCTGGATTTATCAAGTTAGTTGGTGGTGATGTCATTTATGTGTATTGTGGAAATGGTGGACTTAAGCAGACGAGTAATGTTGTAAAATATAATTATAATGGAGGAGGTTCAGGGCATTCAATGACTAATGAGAGCGCTGGAAGGTATATCTATGAGGGAGCCGGGGGCGGAGCTACAGATTTGAGGTTGTCCAACAATAGCGATCCTCTAAACTTAGATTCTTTAAAGACCCGTATTATGGTATCCGGGGGAGGTGGTGGAGGATGTGAGTATTATTTTATTGGGCACGGAGGATCAGCGGGAGGGTTGAAGGCGTATCTGGGGGGCTATGCCAAGGGAACTCCTGCATCCCAAGTAGCGGGAGGATCTAACTCCGGCAATAATTTAACTAACGGAAATGGAGGTCTATTAGGAGTGGGAGGAGGATGTGGTTTTGATGGCGTTTCGTATTCCTCTGGTGGAGGAGGAGGCTTTTATGGAGGACCAAGCGGCGGGATATCGTCGAACGCTATTCAAGCTGGTGGTGGAGGATCCTCGTATATATCCGGTCATCCTGGATGCGTGAAATATGATAAATATGTATTTACTAACACTAAGATGATAGATGGGAACGGGTTCGTATGGACAGATGTGAAAGGGGAATTAGAAAAAATGCCTAATCCTTTGGGTGGATTATATGATTTAGGAAAGGGACATATAGGCTCTGGATATTGTCGTATATCTATATTCCAATAAATATTTATATATCTAGGTGATTATATACAACTTTACACCACAAACATACCGAATTATTTTTATATATAAATAATAATCTATATATTTGTGTCATGAGATTGGTCGAACAACATATAATCAAGCAAAGCTCGGTGTATTATAATGAGCTTCAAGATCTGTTGCATAAGTGTAAAAACTTATACAACAAAGGATTGTATGTTGTTAGACAACATTACTTTCAATATAAGAATGATAATACCGTTAAGTATAAATACCTCAACTACTACTCCCTTGAAAAGAAGCTAAGAACAGAAAATGATCCAGACTATAGGGCGTTACCTGCACCAGTAGCCCAACAGGTATTGATGATGGTCGACCAAAATTTCAAGTCCTTCTTCAATCTTCTTAACAAGAAAGGTAGAGGTGAGTATTCCGAAAAAGTAAGAATACCTAAGTATCTTGATAAAGATGGGATGTTTATGGCTGTTTTCCCGACAACAGCCTTTTCTCAGAAATGGATAAAACAAGGTATTATTAAGTTACCAAAACAATTCTCTTTTACCATAAGGACTAATAAACAAAATGTCCAACAACTTAGGTTTATCCCTAAGAATGGATATATTATGTTTGAGATTGTGTATAATAAGAAAGAGAAAGGTCTTATGTATGATAACGGAAATTATCTTGGTATTGATCTTGGACTTAACAATTTAGCGTCTTGTGTATCAAATACCGGTTCTTGCTTTATCATCAACGGTAAGCCTCTAAAATCTATCAACCAGTATTATAATAAAAGATTAGCATATTTAAAATCTAAATTAAAAGGCAATAAACAAGTATCAAGACAAATAAGATCGTTAACCAACAAAAGGAATAACAAGATCAAGGATTATCTGCATAAAGCTAGTAGGGTATTGATTAATCATGTAGTTTCCAATGGCATTAATACGATCGTAATCGGTCATAATAGATGTTGGAAACAAGAGATCAATATCGGAAAGCGAAACAACCAGAACTTTGTATCTATCCCTTTTAATATGTTTATCTCAATGATATCATATAAAGCTACACTTGAGGGTATTAATGTTAAGATCGTTGAGGAATCCTATACCTCAAAATGTAGTTTCTTGGATAACGAGCAGATTTGCAAGCATGAGGGATATGCTGGAAGACGTATCAAACGAGGATTGTTCAAAACATCTTCCGGTAGTATTATTAACGCCGATATCAACGCCGCATTTAATATCATCAGAAAATCGGCAAAAGAAGCCTTCGATGTAAGCACCTTACCAGGAGGTAGAGGGTTTTGGTGGAACCCGGTACGGATTTCCGTATAGATATATACCATTTTACGATTTCAGTGTAAAAAGGCATATAATCACCTATATCTAATCAGTTTAGTGTTATATTTGCGAAGTAATTAAACGTTTTAGATATGAAAAGATTGTTATTTTTATTTGCTATGTTATTGACGCCGTTCGCTTTGATGGCGCAAGAGGTAATCCCATCAGAAGGGGCTATCACTATTGATTTAACTACCTTCACCGGCATCATGGCTTTTGTCACGATGTCAGCTACGCAGTTAGCCAAGGTAGTGCCGTATATTGACACCCATAAGTGGGCTAAAGTCCTATCCGCCGTAGTCATAGGTATGCTGGTTTGTATATTAGCGTGGTTTCTAAAGGTGTCTCCATTGCTTATAGGGAGTGAATGGTGGGAGGCATTGCTGTATGGGGTAGCTGTTGGGTTCAGTAGTGCCGGCTTCTACGATCTGGTGAAAGCTATAGGATCACTGTTTGTAAAAAGGATCTAGCATCTTGTAATTATTTGAGATATGTAAAATTTCAAGATTTTATTATCTATAATATAGGCTATTATATTTTGTAATAATATTAGTATTGCTTATATTTGTGCGCCTACCTACTCATCACGAGCGGATAGGCGCATTTATTAATTTAAAACTTTTAGTAAAGGTATGAAAAGTAATTTGATTTTATCATCAGAGAGTAGGGAATTATTAGGTAGGAACATTTCTGTTATGTCCAAGGACGGGTTTGTATGCATAACGGAAGTTATGGAAGCCTTGAATGAAAAACGTAAATCTATGGGGTTGGAGTCTAGAAGGCTTGATCATTTGTTTGCTACTAATGGATTTCAGGAAAAGATGAAAGCTCTTGTTAGGGAGCTGAGTATTAATGATATATGTACTGTAAGAAATCTTACGGTACAAAACCATGAATTGAAAATCAATAAGATAACCGATCTCAAAAAATACGGAATGGCTTACCGAAGAGGAAAGGGGGAGGGTCAGAAGTGGTATGTAAATCCGTATTTTTTTGTTATGGTAGCATTGGAATTGGACCCAGAGATATACGCCAAGGTGATAATATGGTTGCATGATGGATTCATAGAGGACAGGAATGCCGCTGGCGAGGCTTATATCAAGATGAGTTCGGCCGTCGCCAGGTTGGTTAGCGACAAGAGTCAGTTGTCTGATAAGATATCAAGGGTAGCTAAGGCTATTAATTTTATCGTCTTTAACAAGCATGAGAGTGGGATAAGGAATACGGCCACAAAGAATCAGTTAAACGACATAGTAGCTATAGAGAATGTTATTACCGGCATTATAGATGGAGGCTTTATAGATACTTATGATAAGCTTATAGACTATCTTGGGCATGAATGGAAGAAAAAATGGGGTAATCCTGTTGCGGATTTAAAATATTAGTATTAAAGAGACTCATCGTTATATAAATGGTGAGTCTCCGTTTTTTTAGATTATCTTTGTGTCAGAACGAAATTAATTTGATATGGGCAAATATGTAATCAAGAGGAAGATACCTAAATATCAAGAGGCTGGGGAAGTCACCCCTATCATGCCCGGTAATGTTGTTGGTCTTCAGGGTATTGGAGTGGAGCCTTTGGTTTCGTCTACCCAGATAGGATTTGATATTCAGCAGCCTGATATTAATACCATTGATACAAGTGATTTGAGCGCTTTGGTTGACAGTAATAAGAAGGTTGATAAGTCTGGTAGTACGGATGTTTTTGATTTTACCACTATCCCTTACTATGGTGCTGATGATATAGGATCTAGGTTCACTCAGGTGGGTCGTGGTATAGGACGTATGAGAAGCGAGGGATATGGTGATTTATCCACAGGGGCTAAAACAGCTAATACGATAACCACCATAGCCTCAGGGATTAGTGGTATCATGGGATTGGCTCGTAACGTGGTTTCTGGGATAGCGTCAGAGAAAGGTACTCGTACCAATATCAGGTTAGCTCAGGAGCGTGAGGCCAGACAAAGAAGGCAATCCCAGATGCAGTACAAGGATGGTGGGGGTGTTTATCTAGGACCTAATAATAGGTTCGATAGCGGAAGCCTTACCGGTGAGTACCTGTATCCGTTACCTAAGTCGATGGAAGATCAAGCCAACGTAGAGGTCGAGAAGGGTGAGTACGTGACGCAGCCCGGAGAGGCGCCGATGGAGGCTATGGGGCAGAAGCACGCCGATGGTGGAACCCCCGTTTCCTTGGAGCAGGGAACGAAGGTTATTACCGACGACACAACCATAGAGCCGGATTTCGCTAAATACATCAGAGATACGTATGGGATCAAAGCCACGCCTAAGGATACGTATGCTACGTTAATGGACAGGTATAAGGCTAAGATCGGTCTTAAATCGGCTTACGATGATCAGAAAAAGGCGCTGGAGAAGCTGAAGAAAAACGATAAGATAGATGACGAGAATACAAGGCGTTTAAACGCCTCCGTATTATCCAAGGCTATAAATGATAGCAACGATATCGTTAATGGATTAGAGGGAAGATTTACGGACTTCGCTAACGTCATATACAAGGAGCAGGAAGACCGGAAGATGAAGAAGGATGAGGATACGTATTTCGCTAAGGGTGGTGAAATAGATAACATCATATCCAGATCCATGAAAGAATACGGTCTTACGGAGGAGGATATAGCTGAGGCTAAGAAAGAGCTGCTTAAGAAAGTGGCTGGTATTCGCCAGAAGATGGAGATAGGAGGCACGTCTTTGTTCGGTCGTAAATTAACTTTCCGCCCGATCGAGAATAGGTTCAACAATGATCCTAACTATTTCGGTTATCAACGCCAAGGAACTGATGGCTCTTATGGAGGTATTAATACGGATGAGAGGTTGAATTATTATAAGACATTCAATCCGGTCGCTTACGATGCTTATATGGGAGCTTCAGAGGGCGCTAGGGCTAGGGCGTTGCAAGACGCTATCTACGGTCAGACAAGTAGCTGGATGGGCTTGGCTACGGCTGAGAACCCGATCATCGCCAACGCCGAGGCGCTTCGGGATTACACGACGCTCGTTTCCTTTGGCGGTGAGGATAGTCAAGGTAATTACCCGGAAGACAAGAAAGCCGCATATCATGATAGGATGAGAGACAATAAATTAGGTTTGTTTACCACATCTCGCCCTATGATCGGTCTAGACGTTGTTACAGAGGAACAACATAAGGCTCTTAACGATGCTGGTATCACCCATTTTAGTCAACTGTTTTCTGACAAGAACAAGGATGTCGTTAATAAGATACTTGGCGAGGATATGCTTAAGATGCAGGCATTGAGATCCATGAAAGGAATGGAAGGTCTTGATTTTATACTTGATCCTCATAAGGTGGTTCCCGGTCCTATGGATATAGGTGATGTGGAGGATCCTGATGTTAAGTTGGATATGCCTGAGCTGATTGATCCCAATACACTCCCTAATACCAATACCAATACCGGTACTAACACCGGTAAGACTAATAATGGTAACGGAAACAGGAATATAGTGGGTGGCGGCCTTGACTTCCCTGAGGTGTTCAGGATGACTCCGGGAGCCGTGACAACGGAAGGTCTGGAAAGGCATTACGCTCCTACCGTGGATCCGGTATTGAGATCTGCTGATCAGTATATGGTTGAGGCCAATCGTGCTTTCCAATCACAATTGGATCAGATGGGTAATGTCCCGGATTCCCAGAGAGGGGCTTTATCATCCAACTTACAGGCTATCATGAGTTCCAATATAGGTAGATACATTAATGAGGTAGAACAAGGGAACGTGGCTCAAAGGGCTTGGGCTGATAATATAAACGCCCGTACTTGGGCTGATACGTATGATAAGAATATAGCCCAACGTCAAGCTTACCAGCAACGTATATTGCAGGGATTGGCTATAAATGACGAGAACTGGGCTAGGTATTTCGATAGCGTAAATGACGAGATCCAGCAGAAGTGGAATACGGCTACGACCATGAATACATTAAGGTCTATATTTGGGGATGTAAAGATTGGTCCCAATGGACAATTAATCGCTGATCATCAAGGAGATATATTGAGTTATAGGAGATTATATCCTGCTCAGGAAGTAACTAAAGGCAAGAAAGGATAAAGGATGGCTTCACAATATAGTATATTAAGGAATTACGGCAAGTATGTATCGCCCTACAACATGGATGTCATGATGCAGGGGATGGGGTACATGCAGCAGAAGATAGATACCAATCGGCAGGCTATAAACGAGTATGCTGATTATATTATCAATTCTGACATTATAAAACCTCAGGATAGGGAATATCTTCAGAATAGGTTAAATGGGCTGATACAGGACGTGAATAACGTGTATCGTAAATCTAATTTGGCTTCCGACGGTATAGCCAGAAGCATACAGGCTCGTCTTGGAGAAGCTCTGGATACCCGTGTGTTGAATGCTATTGCCGGTACTAGGGAGATCCGGGCTTTTAGCGAGAAGATGGAGGATATGAAGCTGAACAATCCCAAGATGTATAGTCCTATAAACGAGGCTGAGGCTTTTGCGGATGCCGTGGCTTGGATGAATGACGGTCAGGTAGGGACACGTCTTAATCCTATACATTATACCCCTTATACGGATTACCACGCTGAGATTGATGAGAAGATGAAGAATTTCATCTCCCTTAACAAGGGGAAGAAAGTCAATGTACCGGTGACTGATGCCAATGGCAACAGGACGGGCGAGATGCGTGAGATGTATATAGATGAGATGAGTTACGCTCAGGTCAGGGATATAGCCATGGCTTCTATATCTGAGAACGGTAAGGCTCAGATGCAATTAGAGGGAAGATATATGGCTAGAACGAATCCTGACTTATTTAATGTTCAAAGCACCTCAGATTTCCTTAAAGGGTATATTGATGATTTCAGTGTCAAGGAAGAATCCATACGAGCCAAGCTAAAGGGCGTTGGCAATGACAAGGCCAAGAGGGCTAAGTTGGAGTCGGAGCTGGCGGATATTATCAAGCAGAGAAATGATTTCGTGGAGGAGGCCGAGGGCGTTATCGGTAGCAACTACAGCCCGGAGCGAGCCGGCATGTTCATGGTACGACAGCAGTTCCTTCGTGGCGTCGGGCTGAGATGGTCTTATAATAACTCATACGAGACGTTGGGTGTTGATGATTATTATTTCAAGGCTAATCAGCAGATGATGGAGAGAGCTAAGTTTAATGAGACAAAAAGGCATAATCTAGCCATGGAGAAAGCAGCGTTGATGAGAGCCAGCAAATCGGGCAAGTCGGAGAATGGAGGTGGCGGAGGTGATGACACGACCGGGCCTACCGTGGTTACCAAGAGCGCAAACCTTGACGATGTGAGCATAAGCGATGAGTTCATGAACGGGTTCATAGCCAACGAGAAGGCGGTGACTACCGGCATGGGTAATTTCGTTAAGTCATTATCAGATGACGCTAGAAGGAAGATCGACGCATGGGCGTCTGATCCTGAGAATAGTAACGTGGTCAAGGATATGGATAACGATCAGGTTATCATGGCTTATTTCAAGGCTAATGGAGGGTCAAGGAACGAGTTGCTTGATTACAATGGTCAGGATAGTTATTTGAAGCTTCTTGGATTAAATACCCAAAGAGGGAAGTATAATAAGATCAATGATGGATTCAATAAGGCGAGCAATGCTGTTTTGGATGGTATTGATACTATAATTCAGAGAGAAGCTAGATCGGACAGTGGGTCAGGTATAGATATTAGTTATGGATTCGGCACATTCAATCTTGGAGATATTAATAACAATGGCGATAAGGTTTTTGATATAAATGGTATAAACGATATAACATTAAATGATTGGAGTAAGTTGTCCGCTTACAGCTCTTTGTTAAATGATAATATAAATACTATTAATTACGGTGTTGAAGGAGAAATGCCTCATGTATCAATGGATTCGGGTCAATCAGGTGTCTTATTGGATCGTGTGAATGATTTAATGGGAACGTCTTTTTCGCTTGATGATATTGAATCTATAATGTCTCTTGCCGTATCTGGGGCTAGTAAGAATAAGCACATTGAGGAAATAAGAGATAGGTTTGCCGGGGATAACAGGGCGATCGCTGTCGCTACCGCTATATATGATGAGGCTCATAAAGAGAGGAATGATTTATTAAGACATAAATGGAGTCGTGGGGATTTAGGTAGGATCGCTGATGACGCTAAACGTGCTGGCGAGGATTACCTGAGACAATATCGTCATGAGTATGCCGAGCGTGAGTATATCTTCTCCGGTGATTATCCGTCTAAAAGTCAAGAAGAGAAAGATTATATAAAGGTTAGTGACCTATTTACCCGTGGTGGCGGTTTTATTCCTAAGGATAAGGATAATGCCAATACGAAGATAACGTTTACCATATCCCCTATAGGTGATGGTAATTATCAGATCATTGGCAATAATGGAGGTGATGGTCGATCTGTTGTTGAGGTAAGCGAGGCTGATCTGGCTGCGAATGGACTTACTTTCTACAAAGAGGATGTAAGCATCCTGTCCGAGACCTATGATTCCGGTGTCGTACCCATATCTTTCGCCAGCTCAAGCAACAACGCTTATGGGAAGATGGCTAAGTCATTGTTGGTAGCTCCATTCGCTTACGCTAGCGGGGCCAAGGACACGGTAATGCCTTATATAGATATGTTTACGAATATAAATGACGGTAATATCAGGAAGAATCAGATGATGATCGCTACTGACGTGTTGTTCGATAACGCTTCTATGTACGAGTTAAGGGCTTCCGGATATAAGTATAATAATGGTTCTTCTGGGATAAATGTTGATATATATAGCAAAGGAGGGGCTAGAGAGGGTAATACCCCGTTGTATTCAATTGATCTGGATGGCGTTAACTATGCTGATGAGGTAGCAAGGAAGATCGACTTCTGCCCGCAGTATTATTTGGTCATGGCATGGCAACAGATACTTAGCAAGGAGAATGAGGTGTATTGGAGGAGCGAGGGAAGATCTACTACTGATGATTTCGAGAGCTTCATCTCGCCCATAGCTGATATGATTGATCAGGAGATAAGAAACAGGAATAACGGAAATAGTGGAAATAATGGAAACAATGGAAATCTATAATAATACCTCTAACGGAAAGGATCTTGCCGAGAAGTACAGATATCCTACCATAAACGTAGATAATATAAAGGCTATTGGTACGGATCCCTATGATATACCGGATCGTGACCTGCCTCCGGTATTGGATCCGTATTCCGCTTCCGAGAGATCAAAGTCCCAGATACCGTCATTGTCGGAGAGGATCAAGAATACTGTTAAGACAAATTATTATGATGATATGAAACATATGTCCCCATTAGGATATATAGCTTCTGATCAAAGCTATAAGGGCAGGTTTAATCTTACTGGTCCGGAGATATCGTTGGAGGATTCAAGGTATCGACTTAGTAGCGGTACTTGGATACCTAAATACGAGTCTTATATCCCCGGTGTAGATAACGACACACGTTTATCTAGGAGTCAAGGTAGGACTGAGAAATGGATGAGAGGTTTGGGGAAATTTGTAGGTAAAGCCGCTTTGTATGGATTAGGTGGTGTTATTCAGCCTTTTTATGGTATTTACGCCGGTGTATCCAGAGGTAATTTTAACGCTGTTTTTGATAACGATTTCACGAGATGGTTGGATGATCAGGACAAGAAGATGGATTACGGTCTTGCTCATTATTACAATCGTGAGGAGCGGGATATGAATTTCCTTCAAAGCATGACTACGGCTAATTTCTGGTCTAACGATTTTTTATCCGGTCTTGCTTTTACCGCTGGAGCCATGTTATCGTCAGCCGTATATTCCGGCGCTGGATTGATGAACTTAGCTCGTACGGGAGCTAGGGCGGGTGTGGCTTTGGCTAGGATAGGCAAAGCGGCTTCGGATACCAAGAAAGCGTTCGGTGTCTACCTTAGGGCCGCCCGTACGGGACGGAGGATAGGCAAGGGACTGGACACCCTCGCTTTCCTTGGCACATCTACCTCGTGGGAGGCGTCTGTCGAGGCCAGAAGCATGCTGATGGAGGCTGAGGAGAATTTCAGGCAGTCTTACCGTAACGCTTATGGAAGGGAAGTCCCATATGAGGAGCTTATGAAGTTCAGAGCTGACAATGCCAATGCCGCTAATGCCGTATTTGCCGCCAACGTCGGCATATTGTCATTATCCAATATAGCTATGTTCGGCGATATGTTCGGCATGGATCTTGGTGTGGATAAGTTCATAAAACGCAATATATTTGGCGTAGGTGCCGAGAGGATGGATAACGGTACGTTAAGAGCCATAACACCAAAGAAATGGCAGAAGGTAGCCGGAAATACGTTCAATATCATCAAGCGCCCAGTGTCAGAGGGTCTGTATGAGGAAGGTCTTCAGGGAGTGGCTAGTAAGTCCGCCAAGGATTGGGTAGAATCAAGATACAATCCTATGGCTATCCGGCAGAATATAGGCTATATGGAGGCTATAAAGAATGGGTTCAAGGAGACGTACGGGTCTAGCCAAGGATGGAAGGAGATCGGTATCGGTATGATTATCGGATCGATTATGGGTGGAAAGACTATTGGGGGTATAAAGGAATGGAGCCAAGACATGTCCCGGAACAAGGGGATGGTGGAGGCCTACAACGCCAATGCCGGCGCCTTGACCACCGCCGCTGTCCGTGCTATTCGTGGCAGTATGGCTCTTAACGCTCAATTATCTGGTGTAGACACATCGTACGAGAGTGATGGTAGGATCATAAATAAGGATTTTAGTGACGCCGTATTCAATCGTCTCCGTTATGATTCGGAGATGGGGATGTTGGATGATACCAAGGAGAATTTCAGGACGGTAGTCGAATCTATACCTAATAGCGATATAGCGTCCGATATGAATATGACGGATGAGCAGGTTAATGAGTATAAAGCCGATCTTGTCAACGAGTTTAATAAGAAGGTGGATAATTTTACCATGGCCAACAGATTCGCCGACTCACTTACTGAGGGTATCCCGAACAGGTCTTTTAACGCCTATATCTCCAATATGGTATATAACGGTATTGAGGCTAAGGATAATTTGAATGATATCACCAATCAGTTAAACAGGATATATAAGACGGGTATAGGTGATGCCCTTGATATATACTCTCATCTTAATCCTGATTCAAGCAAGGCTCTCGAAAAACTCCGGAAGCTGACGAATGATATACGGAAGATGGAGAGGAATATTTTAAATACTCAACAAAAGGTTGCATCGAAGGAAGCAATTGAGTCTGATAAGACTAAGTTGGCTGAGGAGAATGATAGGCTTCTTAAATTGACGGAAGAAAGAATTGCCTTGGAGAGAAAGTTAAGCACGTTGATTAATTCAGATGTGGATATATCTAAGTTATCTTTAAATGATAATGATTCTAAGATTAGCGTCTCAGATCTTATGGCGGCTTATGAGACTATAGTTGATTTTGAGAATGCCGTGTCTACCCGTGGGGTCGATAATCATAAAGAGGCCATGGCGTTGCTTAGCGAGTATCGTCATAATCTTGTGGCTTATAAGAATATAAACGAGTCTCTTCGTCGTATGCGTGACAGAAGATTCATCCGGGCGCAGGAGCGCGGGTTCATGAAGATATTATCGAACGCATGGGGTAAGACTTATGAGGAGGATGATAGCAAGTATGATTTCAGGAATACTGATAATCCTGAAGCAAACGCCCTTTACGCTAATGATCAAGCCATAGACAAGGCTTACCAAGATGGTCTTATAGGAGAGGATGAGGCATTTATGTTCAAGACATATAATCATATGATAGCCAGATCTATGGAGAATGAGATTAAGGCTGATGAAAGTAATATAGTTGAGAGGGTTCCTGATGATGAGGATATTATAAATCTTTCAGATGATAGAGCCAATGATATAGCCATAAAGATCTGGAACGGTAATGAGGATATTTTATCTCCTAGGGAAAAGCAGATATATGATAACAATAAGGATCGTATTAATAATCTTGTAAAAGGATTTGGCGATAATCCTATAGCTAGGATAAATAGGGCTAAGTCAATGATAGATAGATTAAAGATCAATGATAATGTATCAGATAATATTAAGGATAATATTGATGATATCATAAATGTGAATATTAATGGTCTTGATCAGGATCGGGTTAAGGAGGCTATAAAGACCTATAACGATCTTATGAATGAGGCTGACAATGGCAATGAGGTTGACCAGGATAAGCTTAATGAGGCTATTGATATTATCAATAATTATTCCGATGGTCCTCTTCTTCAATTCGTGGAATGGATGAGGTTGTATGATAACGGAAGTATAGCTGTCAAAGATTACGATAAATCCATACCTATGGGTGATGTCCTCACAGAGAGCGAACCCGGGACATCCACCGGCAGGACGGAAGTTAACGCCGCCCAGAATCCGGTGGTGTTGATGGCTCAGAAGAGAGAGATCGGTGGGGTTATGTATTATGAAGTTGGCGGAATGAGACTTGACAGGTTTATGGACAGTCTTGGGCTTAAAAGATCTGATGCCACTGATACTGATAATGGAAGGGTGATGGATTTCACCAACGGAACCGACATATTTACTGTTATAGAGTCGAATAACCACTCAAGATGGATGATTAGCGAGGATGACGCTCAGGCTTTCGAGAACGCTACCGGTGTCATATTGGGGCGGCAAACCGCCTTGTCGACCTCCATCTGGTTTATGGTGTATCGCAAGGGGCAGGATGGGTCTATTGTCCCTTATTATACGGGTGATACGTTTGGGTCTAACAACGAGTCGGTGAATCAGGAAGCAGCGGCTAGCCTTCGCAAGGGTGATATGGTAAGGTTTAAGATGGATATGTTAGATCCATACACCAAGGGACTGTATGATAAATACAATAGTCTTAACGCCGTTGATCCTAATTCTGATGAGACTAAGTCGGCTTACAGAGAGCTGGTTGATAATATGGTTATTAAGATCGTGGATAGCGATGGCAATTTCGTCTCGGTGCTAAAAGCCAATGATCCAGACTCAAAAGGGAGTAACGCTGATTTAAGGAGTATGGCCTTTGAGTTATATAGGGATAATATAGGATCTGTTACTGGCGAGATTGATATACCGTTCGTAGGTACAGTTACCAGTGTTTTGCCGGGAAGACCTAATTTTAGCGTAAGTGATGATAATGGTACGTTGATGGTATCCGAGAATGATTTTACCAACGAGACGGTTGGTAAAGTCGAGAGCGTAGGATATATAGAGAATGGGGAGGTTACGATGAGGGATGATATTAAGTATAATATATTCCCGTTCTGTACGGCTATCGTCAGGGACAAGTATGGTGACTATAAAGATTCACGTATCCCGGTCGTAGCTATAAAGACAGGAAATGGAAGAAATTACCTGTACCCCGTAAGATTGAAAAATCAGGATATATCGTCATTCTCATCCATGATCGGATCGATGGCTGATAGGATTACGGAGGGTCTAGGCGGAGGCGTAAGTATTGATGATATAATGGATCTTAATAACGCTATAGCCAGATCAGGGTTGGATAATAAGACATATATGATTCCGCTGGCGGGAGACGTGGATGTTATCAAGAACCGGCTTGAAGCTATCAAGGAAGCGGCTAGCAGGATGCCTATGACCGCTGACGTAAGAGGATGGATAGGTGATTCCAGAACTAAGGAGGATATTTTGATGAATGACGTTACGATCAATATTGATCTTAATAACGATCCTTTCATAGCTCCTAAGTTCAGGATGAGTATTAGGAGGGATGAGACGTTCTTCGAGGATACGGAGACCCCGTTCGTCAACCCGTCCAGCTCCCAATCGGGTTCCGCTTCGCCTACGAAGGCGGCCGAGGACAAGTCTTTGGTTTCCGACGGCAACGTGGTATCCGGAGAAAATGAGGCGGAAAATCCTTGCTAAATTAAATATCTTGACTTATCTTCGCAGCGTCAGTCCATCACCTGACGAGTAAGATATTTAAAAGTTGGTCCCTGTCGGGTGTGTGATGGCCCCGGTGGGGACTCTTTATATTATGCAATTAGATGCCTTTTTACATCGGAAGATCATGCAAGACCTACGCATCCAGCGAGTAAAGGTCTTGATGATGCTATACACCAGTAACTATTTTGTCAAGGTCAGACAAAAGCAGTTGCTTGATCATACATACTCATTAAGCAGGGATCAGGCTTTTGATTATATGACTGAGTTCAATAAAAGACTTAGTGATAAGGTTGGTATAAAATGTACGATGGATATCCTTTTACCTACCGATGATGATAATGCTAACATCATAATTGAGCACAATGGTATTATCAAGAAGTTAATGAAGGAAGCCGAGAAGCTGGAACTTGATACTGATGCTATCAAAGCCATGATGTGTGATCTTCTTGATGAGTTGAAGGATGATATTGATCTTAATATCCTGATATTTGACGTAAGCCAGTTACTTATAAAATACAATCTATTTAGGTTGGATGCTATAACCGAGCAGGAGTTCAAGAACTCTTTTGTCAGAATGGATAGTAGGAATATGGAGATAAAGAAACTAACTTTATCTGATATCAAGAAGGTGGTGGAGATGATAGAGGATAGGTATAGCTACGCTTTATATATGACAGAGGAATATGGCTGATTACATTTTTTGTAAAAATATCTCCTGTTTGTTTGTAGTTTCAAAATAAGGTCTTATATTTGCGGTGTCTATCCGTTGCTAGACCAGAAGAAGATATTAATATCGCTTAGGCGTAGGCGATAAATGAGAGCTATCAGTGGAGTAACGGACGCTGGTGGCTCTCGTTGTTTTATATTATGAACAAAGATCATATTTTGGGGTTGTATAATGATTTAAGTCATTTTTGCCAAACAGGGAAATTGAAACAAGCTGATTATTCAGGTTATTCTAGAGAGTTAGAGATTATTGTTAAAAATTTTTCGAGCGATTGTGATCGTTCAAAAAACGACAATGTGTTTATTGTTAAGGATTGCAGAATAACTTTGAATGATAGCGATTACAGCAATTTCCTTTATATGGCGCTAATAACGTTATTCGGTAGAAGTGATTTTGATCTTGATTATGCCTTGAAGTTATATAATTATTTTATACTTGCAGCCATAGAACGACAAGATGAACTATATGATGCGGGTTATGATGAGTATATAATTGATAGAATGTGTTTAGATCATGTTTTTAATGGTGTTGTATATAATATCATTATATCAAATACAAATAAGGATGTTGATGATATTCATTTGACTATATCTAATGATCTGAAAGTAAATAACGCTATACCTATGTTGATGTCCAAGATAAGACCATATTCGACAGAATATGATTTTTATGGTTTGTATGATTCTATAATAGGATATACTTATTTTCTAAAAAATAAAAAGAACTATGGATTAAGAAATAGTGGACTGTTGCGTACCTATATAGGAGTAGATATTAGTAATGGTCTTGTAAAAATTGGTAAGTCTAAGGATTTATACACTAGGGAGAGTTGTTTAAGGGTGAGTAATATCTATTTTTATATGATTGCATATGTAGATATGGATATAGAGCGTGAGCTGCATATTAAATATAGTGTATATAATGTTGATAGAGAGTGGTTTCATTTGAATAAAAAGCAGGTTAAGGAAATTATAAGCAAATATAATTTTAGAATTATAGAATCAAATGTTAAATATATTGACAATATATATGATATTTGATGAATAATGAATTTCATTTTTTTTGTTATTTAGGATTGAGCTTTTGCCTGTTCGTGAGGATCGGCAAAAAGATTTGCACTTTTCGGAGAAACATAAGGTTTGTTATTATGTTGTTATTTTGGTGTCCCGTCCGCTCGTGAGAGTAGGCGGGATTTTATATCTTTGTGTCAAAACGATTTAGTAATGGGTAGATCTTGTTATGTTATAAAAAATAAGGAGGGTAGGGTAGATAATGTCCTTGCCCCGAACGACCAACCATCCGGATTATACCAAAGGGCGATGGAGGTGTTGGGCGACCAGAAGCAGGCCTTATCGGTCTGGGGTACGGCCTACTCCCCCGACTTCGTGTCTTTCTTTGGCGATTGGATGTCCATGCCATCAGAATATGATCTGGATAGTAATGGGGAACCTAGGTATGATGATGTCATGTCCTTTATCAAGCGGAAGAACTATTTCGCTGGCAATTTCATGGCCGATGAGGTTAAGGATATCAATAACACCCTTACTTCCTTGGGAGTCGATAATATCAATGATCTTAATGATATGATTGTATCCAATTTCCTTTCCGGCGGTGATATATTCCTCAATAGGTACAATCTTGAGAGGTCCGGGATGTATGACGCCGATGAGATTGATAATATCATGACCAACAGATCGGCGTATGAGCAGGTAAGGGATATGATGAGGAGGATTGTCGATTTTATGTCTGACGGGGATCTTAATGAGAAGGATATGTATTTCCTGTCCTCCGAGTCAGGCCTTGGTGATGATTATATGATATATGAGGATACATATGACTCGTTAGGGAAGAGAAGGGGCTTGAATCCAATAGAGGTAAGGGATACGATCATGAGGGCGGTAGGCGGTATCAGCGACCGCCGGGAGTTCGATCAGGCTTTCGCCTCCATCCCATACCCTTCCCTGGCACTCCGGTATCAGGAGGATCAGGATTACGCAGATCGGATGTATGACACGTATCGTAATATGACCCGTATGGAGGTTCGGAGTCAGGACGGAAATACGATTACCGACTCGTACTTCAATAGTACCACACCGTATATCAGTATGCCTAAGGATATGAAGGGTCTAAGGGATAAGGTTGGGGAGATAATCGATATGGATGATTTTAAGGACATCAAGGACGTTGCCGGACGTCTGTATGGCATAGCCATGGATCTTGCCGACATGGGCGTGGATATAAGCGATGCGATCAGCGATGAGATGGTTATATCCAGACCGGAGGATATCCGTGATCTTATGGCATCGCTGGATGTCATGTTATCTTCCATACAGTCCGGCAATCTGGTATACGATAGCTTTATCTCCGATCTTGATAGGATAACAGGAAAAGGGAACCCGATATACGAGGTTCAGGATACTTATTCTACTGGGGATAGGATGGTGTATGTAAGGTCCGGGAATACATCCCCTTCCGATATGTATGATAGGAGTATGTTGTATATGGGTAGGAATACGTACCATAACACGGCTCCGATAATCGACACCGATCAGGCCTATGAGATGTTGGCCGATATCGGGATAGAGCGGCCCTCGTACTTGCCGGCTGGCGTGGTTCCCGCAGGGGCTTCCCGTTCCGATATTGGCGTGGTTAAGGATAACATAAAGAAGCTAGTTATGTCCAACATCTCATCCTCGAATACCGAGAACATGATCCTTACCAGATTGATATACCAGCATCCAGTTACCCCTGAGATGGATGATGCCGATATCGATCGGGAGTTCAGGAGATACGAGGCTAGACAGGGGAAGGATCGGGATTTTATCAAATCCTGTACATCGTTGAGGAAAATCCAGATCAAGGAAAGGTTAAAAAAATCGGATTTGTATAATAATGTCTTACGTTTCCTTGATTTTAATGGATTTTATAATGTATCTTTGAACCACCATGACAGAGGTACGTTAAAAAGCATGGAGATGTCGTTGCCGGAAGGTCAGGTAAGGGATCTTCTGTTTGACGTGGCTATCGAGTCCGGTGACAGTAGCATGAGAAACCTTTTCTATCTGGATGGTCAGGATAGGATGATGGATGTCGGGTTTTACAGGTATCTGTACCAAAGGAATCCGGGCCTGCTCCGGGAGGTCAACGGCGGCGTCGAGGCGAGACCGGACGGTTCGTTCTTGGCTCGTGAGAGGTATGATGATTTCGTGTCATTCCAATCCGGCTTATATGAGAAGGTAGGTGAGACGGTTGATGGTGCGATATACAGGTTCGTTGATAATCTTATATACTCCGATCCATCATCATATCAAGAAAATATGGTACGAAGGATGGGTGATGTTACGGCAAGGAGTGACGATAACCGCCTGTTAAGGATAGAGGATAATCCCTCATCCAGCAAGATAGTTAATGAATACACTGCTAATACAAATAAGTTGATGCGAGATTTTTCGTGTAGTTAATCTCTCTTTGACGTCGTGAGACGTTTTCTTTCGAGCATTGAAACATTGAATTTTATAGATTTGCGATGAATCCGGGTCGTAGTGATACGCTCCGGATTTTTTGTCTTGTATCGGTTCTTATTAATCCCATTTACAAGACATGACGTACTTTGATGATGACACATATCACGATTTTAGGACTGTTAATTTTTGAACTTTGTAACGCCCGCCATCAGGTGGGGTTATTATTAATTCAAAAATAAATAGACATGGGTACAAGTGGAGACAAAATCGTTTTGTTAGACGGTATGGGTTCCGGTAGTGGAAGCGCCACTAACGGTTTATTATCTATGATTCCGGGGATGTTCGCCAACTTAATAGGCGGAAATAAGATGGATCCGAACTTGGTAGCGGCTTTGATGAACGGTCGTAACAACCAAGACGGTTTCGGCGGGGCTAACGGTTGGTGGTTGTGGATCATCGTCCTGTTCTGGTTATGGGGTGGCCGTGGCTTTGGCAATGGTTTTGGCAATGGTAATGAGTGTTGCGCTAATGGTCTTCCAGCTCAATTGAATAACGACTATGGTCGTGAGTTACTGATGCAGGCTATCCAAGGTAACAGAAGCGCTATCGATCAGATCGCTAACGCCTTGAACTGTACTACCACTCAATTGCAAAGCGCTATCTGTAACGTACAAGGCGCTATCGATAAGGTAGCTGGTCAGGTAGGTATGACCTCTCAGGCTGTTATTAACGCCGTACAGCAACAAGGTTGTGAGATCGGTAATCAAATCAGCTCTTGCTGCTGCAATTTGAGTTCGTTGATCAACCAAAGCACGTGCGCTACTCAAAATATGATAACGCAGCAGGGTTTTGACAATCAATTACGGACGTTAGAGCAAACCAATGTTCTTCAGAACAATATCAATAACGGTTTGGCTAACAACAGAGAGCAGTCTACGAGTCAGTTTAATATCTTGAGCGCTAAGATAGACGCACAGACTCAATTTATCAATGAGCAGTTCTGTAACCTTGAGAAGCGTGAAATGCAGAATGAGATCAATTCTCTTCGTGAGCAAAAACAGACATTGGAGTTGTTCGCCGCTCAGCAAGCTCAAACTCAAAACATTGTTAACCAGATTCGTCCTTGCCCGGTGCCTAGCTATTTAGTCTGCAACCCGTTTGCAGGTAATGGCTATGGTGGTTATCCATATCAAGGATTTAGTGGATACAATGGAGGATGCTGCGGTAATAGTTGTGGATGCAACAATGGCTGCTGCAACAACGGAAACGCCGCTATCTAACTCTATAAAGGAAGGAGGCTATTATGGCTTGTGTTTCTAAAATAGGGTCTCTTTATGAGTTGGTCACGAAGAACGTGGTAGTGACTACTACCAACACCGTCTTCGGCATCAACCCAAGGATATGGCTGTCCTTGCCATGCGAGGGCCTTCTGCTGCTGAAAATCCGGCAGGTGGTTCCGACAACAGGCGAGACATTGCCAGTACAGATAGCTGTCCCAGCGAACAGCACCGTATCCACGGTAGGTGATGACACATGCTGCCCGGTAACCGGCGTGGCTGTGGTGAACCCGATCAACGTGGCTGTGACCGGAGCGGCTATGGTTAACAACACCGAACGCCTTGTTTATTTCAACAAGGTAAGGGGTGTATTGAGGCTCATGGATTGCTGTGTGCCTACAACCGCCGCATCAGCGTCGGAAACGGATGTTGATGAGGAATAGGTTAGATTGGATGTCTAATGGGAGGGTATTCCCTCCCGCTTAAAAATCGAGATATGTTTAGAGACTTAAAGAAAGGATTTCAAGTATATACGCTGGATACGTCCGATGTTCCGGTGTTCAGGATGGGGAATGTGGTTAACGTGTCCGAGCCTAGGTTCCAGCAACCCCAGATGGGTCAGATGGGGCAATATCAGCAACTACAGGATAGGGTGATAGACCTTACCGTGGAGATAAACGGGTCTTCCATGACCTATGTCGTACCGGAGAGCAGGGATGTCGCTATGTCCAATAACATAACTTTGGCCTGCTCGGTCGATCCGATCATGAACCAGCTTAACGCCGCTAAGAGAACCAGCTCCGATATTCTCGATAGTATCGATAAGCATAGGAGGACGCTAGAGGCTTGTGATTCGATCCTTGAGGAAATCAATCCGGCTTTTAAGCAGACTAAGGATCAAGACCGGAAGATCAAGAATCTTGAGGAGAAAGTCGATAGGATGGGATCCTCTTTCGATGAGCTAAAAGAGTTGTTAATTAAAAAATTAGGTTAAGATGAGAGTTATAGATTTAGGCGGCGGTCACGATGAGGACTACAATGACGAGATCTACGATCGTAGAGGCGGCCGTGGACGTAGCAGGCGTTCGGATGGGACTTACATGGGTTATGGTGGCGGAATATACGACCATTATGGCAAGGAGCATGACGGTAGGATGGATGAGTTAGAACGCCGTGAGCGTGATCTCGAAAGACGTGAGAGGGAGCTGGAACGTGACGAGCGTGAGCTTGAGAAACGTGAGAGACTCCATGAACGTGAGGACGAGATGTATCGCAGGGGATGGTTCGGTGAGCGCGGCATCCGTGACGAGTACGAAGGTACTGAACCGTATATGCGCAGGGGACGCAGGAGTCGTTATTACTGAGGAGCAGACGCCGATGACCCGGATTATAAGCGGTATATAGACACCCATGGATATCACTTTTCCAAGGAGCTGGCTAGGGAAGCCGCTGACAAGATGCTTAACGCCGACGGATCCAAGAGAAGATGGACGATGGAGGACGCTAAGCAGATGTTCGATAAATGCGGGGCCAAGAAACCTGATAACGCCACTTGGGGAGATATCCAATATCTGTTCGCTATGTTCTATAGCGATTACTTTCCTAAGGTATTGGATTGCGACCAGAAAATAGTCAAGGCTGTCTTGGCTTATCTGGAAGATCCTGACGCCCCGGAAGGGACGGCGTTCGTAAGGTATCTGGCGGTGCGGTGCTTCGTCGGTGACACAATCAAATGGAGTGAGATGATATGATTTGATACAACGTTGGAAGGACCCTGTCGGCAATAGAATACCGATAGGGTTTCTTTTTGATCGTAGCCTTATTATGATTACATTTGTTCGAGGTAGATCTTTTGTTCATAGGAAGGGTGGGCGGGAATGAAAAAAGGTATCCTCACGGACACCCTTCCCCTTTGGTTGAAAATCACTTAAAACATTATGAGTTACTACACCGCAAATATAGATAATTAAATACAAACTGCAATGGGTAAGGGGTATTATTGGATAGAGCCAGTGGATCAGACGTTAAATGATTTCCAGTTTTATAAGGCACGTATCGTAGGCGATCCTGAATATGACGAGAGACATCATCGAGTTATATTGAGAACTGATAAGTATTTCCCTGTTGGAAGTATCTTCCATGTCTTAAAAGACCCAGAGATGTTTGTTATAGAGAGGAAGTTTAAGACATGGGGGAATAAGTATGTCGTTAAGCCTTGTGAGGGTGAATGGGAATGGGAATCTGTCCAGAAACTTAAAGACAAGGCTATTATATTCCGTAGCGGATTCCTGCACGGGGACGGCAGTTTTTGACACTTACCCGTATCTCCCCCCCTCGATTTCTTGGTATTTATGTATATAACTATATTTGAGCAAAAAATAAGTTTGATATGGAAGATTTTCAAGGTAAATACAATGGTAAGCAGATAGATCAGCTTTTGGATAAGGCTAATGATATTGATCTTACCAAATATGCTCTTAAGACGGATAATGCCCCTACCGCCACGAAATTACAGGCGGCTAGGACCATAGCGCTGTCCGGGGCTGTTACCGGTAGTGTCTCATCGGACTTCGGAGACAACGTAACTATCTCCACGACATTGGCCAATTTTGATGCCTCTAAGATCGCGTTCGGAACCATCAGCATAGATAGGTTACCTAAGGCGGCTTTGGAGAGATTGGTCGTGGTAGCTAATGATACGGCTAGATTCGCCCTTACCACCGCTACGGCTCAAAGTGGTGATACGGTAAAGGTCACGTCTACAGGTAAGATGTATCTGATAAAAGACGAGTCTAAATTAAACAGTGAGGATGGGTATGAGCCTTACACGGCCAGTCAGGCTTCCTCCGTGCCTTGGTCAGGGGTTACGGGCAAACCAAGTACCTTCACACCTCCCACGTCCTCCGCTACCGTTCTTGGCGGTATTAAGGTGGGATATACGACTTCCGGGAAGAACTATAAGGTGCAACTGGATTCGTCCGGCAACGCTTACGTCAACGTTCCATGGACGGATAATAACACAACGTATAATGAAGCCACGGCCGACACCTTAGGATTGGTTAAGATCGGCTATGCTTCTAATGGAAAGAACTACGCTGTGCTCTTGGCTAATGGCAAGATGTACGTCAATGTCCCTTGGACTGACAATAACACTACATACTCACAGGCCACGAGCGATAATCTGGGTCTTGTTAAGATCGGGTACTCAGCTAATGGGAAGAATTATCCGGTAGCTCTTGACGGAAATGGTAAGATGTATGTGAATGTTCCGTGGACGGATACCAACACGACATACACCAATATGGGAGCCGCTTCTGCCTCAGCGTCGGGAAAGGCCGGCTTGGTCCCCGCACCTGCCGCCGGAGCGCAAGCCAAGTATCTTCGTGGTGACGGGACATGGCAAACCCCTCCTAATACCACATATAGCAACATGGGTGGAGCGACGTCCTCAGCCGCAGGATCGGCGGGATTGGTACCCGCTCCGACTGCCGGCAAGCAAACCTCTTTCCTTCGTGGTGATGGCACATGGGTCGTACCTACCAATACCACATACGGATTGGCCTCTACTACAGCTAACGGCTTGTTGAGACAGCTTAATGGCAGTACATCCAGTTTCATGCGTGGAGATGGCACTTGGGCTACACCTCCTAACACGACATACGCCGTAGCCAATGAGTCTACTAACGGGTTGATGGCGGCGGCTGACAAGAAGACCATGAACAGGCTTATAGGAGTTAATACGGTCACGACATTAGCTAACCTGCCTATTAGCAAGAGAAGTATCACGGCTACGTTATCAGCCGCTACCACCCTATCCGTGCAGTCAGGGATGCAGATAGGGGAGGAGCTGATGATCAGGTGCGTCCCGTCGGCGGCCTTCACGCAGGCTATACCCAACTCCGGGGATTATGTAAGCATGAGTGGTACTTCTATAACCACTACGGCTAACAAGCCTTTCGAGATAAATATCTGGTGTTACGCTTCAGGCAAGTATAGCATCGCTGTTAAAGAACAAGATTAAAGAATAGATTATGGCATATACATATATAAACAGGGAAATATATCCCAATATGTTGGTTTTAGACGAACCTCTTGATGATAATTACGCTAAGGGTAATAGTTATGATGATTATATTAATGGCAATCCGATTCCATGGATAGAGCTGGGACAAGAACAACTTTCGTTCAAGGAAGCTAATCCTAAAGCCACGGTTAAGGAGATCATTGAGGCTAGATTAGATGAGTCAAGGGTTCTTAACGAGGAGAAATCGGCTAAATATGAGGAGCTGAGATCTTATGAGACTGAAAATCTCCATGAGTTTTTCTTGGATGATCAAGATATTTATATTCCTGAATATGACAGACGTAGCGCTTTGGCTGATGGGGATATAGTCGGTAAGATAACGATTATGGGTCTGGAGTTCGATATGACGGAAGGCAAGATCTTGATCGGGATGATGGATAAGTACGATAATGACCTGATGTCGGCGTTAGGAGCCAAACGGAGGGAAATCAGTCTAGCCACTACCGTAGAGCAGGTAAGGGCTATTGATGTCCAATCCGGATATCCAGACAAGATAAGTGTCACCACAGCATACGTCCAGCAACAGGCGAAGGAGAAGGACGCCTCTGATCCTCAGAAGGTGGCTGTAAAATTTTCTAGAATGGTGGTTAATAATAAAGACTTATCCTTATCCTCTAACGATAAATTGGATGTTAAGGTCCTATTCCCTATATGGGGACAAGAAGGAGCGGAGTTCGGGCTGTCGGTGGATGCCGGATTCTGCCTCAGGGTGGTTAAGGACGATACGGATATCCTTTATGAGGTTATTCAGTCACATACGTTGTCAGCGGAATGGGAACCCGGATTAAATACGGCTTCCTTATACAAGGTCATTGATAAGGAGCATGACGGGACCATAGGGGATCCTATCCCGTATTTCCCTCCAATGGAGATATTCAAGGATAAATATTACATCCAGAACGCTGATGTATATAAGTGTACTAGGGATAGCGGAACTCCTCTTAGTCATAATCTAAAGGACTTAGTAGGGTTGTATGTTGAGGTTGTACAGGGCTAGTCGTATCTACCCCCCCCTATATTTGGCTTGTGATATGATACAAGTTATTTTTGGCATAATAAAATGACATTTGTAAATATATTTAAGTATGGCATCACAAAAATTCGGTTTCGTAACCGTCGACCCGGTATCAGGATCAGGAGATCAGGCGGTTAATTTCTCCGGTGAGAAACACACCGGTCGTCTTCAACGCACTATCAACCTTACGGTCACCACGAACGGCGGGGCTAAGAAGGCGTTGGTAGTTAATCAGGCAGCGGCTGCTGAGGTGGTAAGATCAGACAGCCCTAACGCTTCCGTACAAAAGACAGGCGGTAATGTTACCATCACCGGTAAGTCTAACAGTACTAAGCTTACGTTCGCGGTCACGCCGGCTAAGGAGAACGGGCTTACGTTACAGCTCCCGGCTAACTACACGGCGGCTGGGAAGACTACGGCTAACGGAGCGGTTATCGCCGACGATCCAGGAGCCGCTGGCGAGTTCGTTTGGAGCATCACGATCTCGGACGTACCGGTCAACGTCACGATCGAGGAACTGACAGCTACATTGAAGGTAACTGCCGCTGGTGGCCAGACAGCCAACGTGACGGTAACGCAAGCCGCTGGAGACTCTACTATCGAGCTTGACAAGGAGACTATTAACTTGGATGTAAATGGTACTCAACAGACGGTTAACGTAACATCTAATGACAGCTGGACATGGGCGCAAGCTGCGGCTAGAACCGTATTGAGAATGATGGGACGATAATCAGTTTCTTTTCTCTTACTCAGACCCCGATCGACTAAAGCCGGTTGGGGTTTATTTGTTTTGCTATCTTTGCAATAGAACAAAAATAATACAACTATGGCTAATGATTTGAATATTAATTGGAAGGACGGGGTAGGCGAGGTAACGGACCAGCCTCTGACCGTCAGTCCGGGGTCCGGGGCCGGAAGCGCCCCCGTTTCCTTTGGCTCGGTGATGAACAACGGTCTTGATCGGACTCTTGAGCTGGAGATAACAACTCCAAAAGGTATTAAGAAGACGCTCACGGTGAATCAGGAGGGATGCCGGCAGGCTTATATTACGAGTGACGGCAAACGATGGCTGACTAGCGACAATCGGGTGTATGGGGTTTTGAAAAGCGATGCTCCGTGCGAATGCATAGGTGATTGTCCTTGATATTTTGTTTTTACGAATTTTGTAATTACATTTGTGGCGCATGTCCATCACCATGCTTTTCGTCGCTAATTTATTATAAGGGATACCGGTCTGTGATGGGATCGGCATCCCTCTGTTTTTTAATATGGAGAAGATAAATGTTTTCGATGTTCAGGTTCCTGATGGGAGACAAATCCGTTGTATGTCGTATAATAAGGTTACTTAGGTGATTATATACCAGTTTACACCGATATAATTTGACGCTTCACAGTCCCAGCCATTGCCAGCGACTCCACATCCTCTACCCGGTTCACCACCGGTGACGTATTTTATTGGGTTAGAAGATTCTGTTTTTCTAACCCAAATTTCTTTATATTTCTAGCTGCCAGCAAATCCCTGTCATTTACGACCCCACAAGAAGGACAAGTCCAGATACGATCGGATAATTTAAGATCCCGATGTACGTATCCACATTCGCACATCTTGGAACTAGGTTCGAATCTTCCAATCCGAATCAAATTCACGCCCTTCCAATCTGACTTATAGCTTAATATTCTAAAGAACTCGCTCCATGAGCATGAAGCTATGCTATTAGCCAGCCTATGGTTCTTCATCATTCCCTCCACGTTAAGATCCTCAATAACCACGGTTTGGTTCTCGCCTAGGATATTGTTGGCAACATGGTGCAGGAAGTTATGTCTTTGATTCGATATATGCTCGTATGCTTTCGCTACAGCCAATCTAGCTTTTTCTCTTCTCCGGCTTCCTTTTTGTTTGCGAGTTAATCTTTGTTGTAAGCACCTCAATCGTGCGGAAGATTTTTCTAGATATTTCGGGTTCTCGAAAACCGAACCATTTGATAAGGTCGCGAATGTCTTTATCCCTACATCGATACCTACAGCGGTATCCGGATTTATGGGAGACTTGCCCGGTAACTTAATGCCGTTATCTACAAGGATGCTGACATAGTACTTGTTTGTAGATGACTTTGATACGGTGACAGTTCCTACCTTACCTTTAAACACTTGGTTAGAGTAGAATCTCACCCATCCTAATTTCGGTAACTTAATCCTGTTGTTATCGAAATCGATATGGACATTAAGGATATTCTTGAATGATTTCCTTGATCCTCGCTTTGACTTGAATTTTGGGAAGCCTTTCTTTTCCCTGAAAAATTTGGTAAAAGCCTGATCAAGATTCCTTATTGACTGCTGTAGACATTCACTAGATACCTCATTGAGCCAAGTATATTCCTCTTGTTTCTTCAGGTCAGTCAGTTTCTTGCATAGATCAATAGCCGTAAGCGATTTTTTATCATCTTGACACGCTTCGATTTTCATCCGCAAAGCCCAGTTATAGATAAATCGGGTTGATCCGAAAGTCTTCTCCATTAGCGAGATCTGTTCGGATGTCGGATTTAGTCTATATTTATAAGCTTTTAGCATACTACTGTCTTTTGATGCAAAGGTATGATATAAAAAGTAATTATATACTATTTTACTTATGTTATACAGTATAATAGTGTAAAATCGTATATAATCACCTATAAGAATATCAGCCTCCGCTTATTTGTGGGGGCTTTTTGTTTATCTTTGTCAAAAACATGAAGTTATGTCGAGTTGCGTAATTAAAAGGAATAAGGAAGGTAAGATAACCCGTGTCTTGACCCCTTCCGGCGAGGTATCCACCTTGTTCGATAAGATAGCGGGTATAGCCGCCGTAAGTGATCTTGATAAGGCGGCTGAGGCTTATATGACCGCATATAATGATAAGTTTAGGTCTAAGTTCGGGGATTGGGTGTCTAATGCCAAAAGAGAGGGATTAAGGTCATCTCTTAGGTTTAGAACGTCGTCACAGCTGTTCGAGGAATACCCCACGTGGCTTAGCGGCCAAACCACTTCCACCGGTCAGCATTCCACGCAGATCACGTCTACCGTGAACACGTATAAGAAGATCGGTGATTTTATATCCAATGAAGGTCTGGAGGGCAAATCCGTGCTTGACGCCTCATCCGGTCTTGGCGTTGGCACGCAGGCGTTGCGTGATATGGGGATGGATGTCGATGACGTTGAGCCATATCCGTCGTCAAAAAGGATTCCTCCCACGTATTCAAGGTACGAGGATATAGACAAGAAATATGATTACATAATCAGCAACGCTGTCTTGAACGTGATCCCTGATGATTGGAGATCCGACGTACTTAAATCAATGGCTGACAAATTGAAGGTCGGAGGCAAGTTGTTCATAAATGTCCGTGACGCTAAGGGCGTGTCCGCACAAAAGCAGAAAATAGAGCTTGACGATCCGTCGGAGATACTTGTCACTGATTCAAAGGGGAATATCAGGGCCTATCAAAAAGGGTTCACGAGGTCGTCGCTTAAAGAATATGTCGAGCGTGAGCTTGGGGGTATGTTCGAGGTGGAGACTGCGAATCCCGGCAACAGCGGAATGGCGTCTGGCATGACGGCCGTCGTCGTGACAAGGAAGAGACCTGGGGATTTGAGATTCAGGGACGTAAGCGAGGTAAAGGCCGGTATGTCGGAGAAAGTATCTGGTCTCGCTAAATTAGGTACTACGGTGAATATCGTTTCGATTGACGATATAAGAAGTGAGGTAAGTGATCATGATTACGCCGATATGATGTCCAAGAGCAAGGGATGGTATGACACGGATACCGATACCATCACTATCGTAGCTGACAATATAGAGGATGAGCAGGATTTGGAGAGAACTATCTTGCATGAGGTAGTTGCGCATAAAGGGCTTAGAGATCTTCTTGGTAATCGTTTTGATGATACGATGAGGAAGATATTCGATTCGATGGACGAGGCTGACCAGCGGTCTTATTTAGACCGATACGGCGATCAGGTCATAGCCGCCGAGGAGTTTATGGCTACCCTTGCCGAATCCAATCCAAACTCCAGTTTATGGGATAAGATCATATCGTTTGTTCGTGATGCCCTTCGTTCCATGGGTCTCGATATTAAAATGAATGATACGGATATGCGTACGCTTCTCACTAGGTCAAGGGATAGGTTATCGGAGGTGGATAAGGAGCTTAGTAAGCCCATGAACCAGATAAACAATCTCCTTGCTTATGATAGCGGGGAGCCCAGGTTGTTCTTTAGATCGGATGACGGCAAGATACACGACTCTTACGCCAACGCCATAAAAGGCTCGTCCGGCGGGCGGGTTGAGGCCGGGTTCTTGGCCGGCAGTGTCGAGGAGAGTGACGTCCCGTCCGGTACGGCTGACATCTCCTTTGGCTCGTCCTCCATAACCCTTAACAACAGTGATTCGTTCATCCCGGTCCTTGGCATCAGCTCAGACTCTAATATAAGTACCCGTGGAGGGTTTGTCAATTACCTTATCAAGAAAGGTCTGTTGAGCGGGGAGCGTATAAGGTTAGGGGATAGGTATTATCTTACAGGGGCCGGCAACTCCGATGGTCTTAAGATCTATAACGCTATGGATGCCTTGTCTAGGCTAAGGAATAGGTTTGGAAGTCAGTCCTCCGAAATGAACGTATTGGGTTCTATAGGTTTTGATACGGAGGTAAGTAATGATCTTGATCTTATCACGACATCGGGGGAGAAGGTTACGGTAAGCAGATCGGAGATCAAGGGCATGTTAAGGCAAGGTAAGTTTGAGGAGCTTAATAATAAGTATGATGGGTTCATAGAGCTAGCCTTGTCGTTGATGATGGAGGATAACGCCTTGTACGGAAGTAATGTCCGTGGGGTTATTGAGAATGAGAAGGCGGAGGATCTTCAAAACAGGACTGATATAACCAACATCTTATCCACATTAGGTATCCGTGTGATGGGTATGTCCGAATATATGGACAAGTATAAGATGCGAAATGGCGTGGATCCTTCGGCTAGGGCGTTATCTGATATGGCCAATGGGGTTATCGCCTTAGCTGAGGGGGCTACGGTAGAGGATCTCAATGAGGAGGTGGCTCATTTCTTGGTCGATACTTACCGTAACCAGCAGGAGATTGACGAGATTATAGACTCTGTTGTCGGCACGCCATTATGGAATCAATTCGCCGGTCGTTACTATGAGGTGTATGGGAAGGAATACCAAGGAGAGGAGTTGGATCGGATGGTGAAGCGGGAGATCCTAGGTAAGACGCTGGCCCAGCGGTTCGTTCCGGGCATGGAGCAGGCGGTAGAGGATCTGACCTCGTCTGAGGACGTCCAGCTCTCCTTGTTTGGCAGGATGGTACGAGCTATACGTAATTTCTTCTCCAGCCAAAGATCGGATTTAAATAAGGTACTTGACAGGATAAAGGAGTCGGCGTTAGCTGATGATCCAAGCGCCTTTGACGTGCTTCTGCTAAAGGATAGCGATCATCTCATGTACTCGTTATCGGACATTGACGTGGCTAATAAGCTGATCAAGAATGGCAGGTCATTAGAAAGGCTGTATACTAGATTGCAGAGGATGAGATCAAGCCAAAGCCAGAGGATCGGTGAGAGTATCTCCCTTCTTCGTGATATAGGAGAGAAGGTGAGACAAGTCGGGGGTGAGCTTAATAAAAACAACAACCTGTTATCCACCAAGAGTGTCATAGCGACCGCCAAGGCCGAGGTGGAGTATTTGGTTACGGTTGCCAGTAGCTTGCGTAAGAGCGACAAGGGATTGGATTATGAGACGATACAGGTTATCGATAACGTATATGGGGAGATAGTACCGTTAATCAGGAATCTTCGTGGATTCGTCAATAATCAGGCGTCGGATTATTATGGCAACAACAAGGTTGGTATGGTAGAGGATATGGATGATATATTACGTATGGCTGAGACATCCATGTCCGATATAAACGCCCTTCGAAGTGATCGTAATGAGGACTGGCTGGATGGACAGCTTCGGATGTTTAATATCCCGGAAAGATATTGGAATGGGATAAAGAAGTTGATAAATAACATCCATAAGGATATCAATGTCATGTCCCGGTTTTTCGGGACGTTAGAACATAGCGGGAACGCTATCTTAGGCATGTTAGGGCAACGTCTTGCCAAGGCTTATAACGACGCTCATGTTGAGGGCGTGGCTAATATCAATAAGATGACGAAGATGATGAAAGAGCGTGGATGGGGGATAAAGGATAATGAGGATCTTATACAGAAGATAAACGGTAAGAACTCTGATTACCTTGATTCGTCCCGTGATTTCGCCAAATACGATTTACTGTATCGGACAGAGCAGGCGAAAGCTATTATTGATATATATGATCTTAAAAAGGTTACTGGTAAGACCGAGAAGCAGCTTATCGACATGTTTTTATCTGATAAGGGGCTTAAGGTCAAGACTCGTGATGATATCGTAGGGTATGATGGTGATAAACCTATTACAAAGGAGGTCAATCATATATTCAAGCCAAGTATCCAGAATTTTGATATCTCGGCCATGACATTCGAGGATCAGCAACGATATCTCGATGCGATAAATAGGTGGTTGGATGAGAATCGTGAGAAGCCTATGGTGCAGGCTTATTACGATAAGATCGAGAAAGTCAATAAGAAGGTCGAGGAAAGACTGGGTCGTAGGGTATCGCAAGCCACGTCCGATTTCATGACCCGTATCCGCAGGAGCAGGTATGTGGCTATGGATAAGTTCGTGAGGAACGGGAAGGTCGATTGGAAGGCGTTTCAATCCGATCCTATAGCTTGGAGATCTTATCTGGATATTTTACGTGACAGGGCTATAGCTAAGAGCGAGTGGTATTCCGATGGGACACCAAAGGAAGAGGGATCAGAGGCTCTGATGATGTCCGAGGAGATAAAGGTATGGGACGAGGCATGGGCCGAGGAGTTCGGGAATACCAACGAGGGTCGTAAGGCTTCCGCGGAATTCAAGGAGATACTTCGCGGGATAGAGCGGTCAGAGGGCGGTAAGGCGGCGTTCGAGTTCCTGCTGGCTGGCGGTCATCTTGGTTTCTCTAAGGATATGTGGGGATCCGAGGAGGGTGATTATTACGAGAATCTGGTTGATAAGATCACGGAGCAATCTGTATCATCATCAAGGATAGAGAAGGTAGAGGAGGCGATGGCAACAATAAATGAGATCAACGATCAGTTAAGACCTTTGCTTATTCAGTACCGGGACAGTACCAGATATGGCGAGTATGATTTCGATCGTCTTCGTGGGTCATCGTCATTAAGGAAGATAAACGAGCTATACGACCGTCTGGCCGAGGCCAAGAGTGTTATTAACGCCGCCGCTTCCGCTGAGGATATTGAGATGAATATGCCCGATACGGTGGAGAGTGGCGTTACAGATTCCTACCGTAATGCGTTAAGGGATGCCGTGACATACGACAAGGGTATGGATGAGATTAAGTTCGCCAAGGAGCATATGTCCGCCCGCTCCCGGAGTCAGGTGGATAGGATGGCCGCCAAGCTGTCCCGGAAGAACCCGTCATGGACGTTCATAGAGACATTGTTCTTAAGAAAGAAATACGGTCCTGATTTCAGTGATAAGCTGGCTAATGATATAGCTATGGGTAAGGCTAATAGTATACTTATCGAGTACGCCAGAACTCGGCTATATCCTTATATGAGAAAATACTCTCCCAAGGGATATTCTGATTTCGTTAGAAAGATAAATAACGGTACGTATAAGGTATCCGAGTTCTTTGATGCCATGGAAAATGGTATATCAAATGAAGAGAGCGTATCCCGTTTCGGGTTCGATATTAATATGATTGACTTATCGATCAATAACCAGTGGCTAGAAGAGGCCGATGCCGAGAGTTCTTTCCGTAATCCTAATTATAATCCCGATCTGGGCTATGGATATCATACGCCTAGGTTTGATAAGTACAAGAACGAGGCTTTTTTCAAGAAATACGGTATTACCAACGAAGGGGAGGAAGCTACGATCAATAAGGATAAGTGGGAGATGAGGAAGGAGCTGCTTAACATAAGCCGTAAGGCTATGGAGGATTATGACGAGCGGTTCAGGAACATCTACCAGATACCACAAATATCCAAGGGCGGCGTGGAGAGGATGGTGCAGGCCGGGGTTGACCCGAAGGCGGCCATCGGCAACGCCGTGCGTGATATTGTTGGCGAGAGGGTGGATGACCCTATACACGGTCAAGGGCAAGACCTAGGAGAGCTTGATGAGAACGATAACAAATATCGCATGATCCCCAAGTACTATCTGAGTAAGCTAGAGAATGCCGATGACGTATCTCATGATTTCGCGTACTCCTATTCCATGTTATCCTTACAAGCAGCCGCTTACAAGCATAAGAGAGCGGCTTTGGATGATGTCATGGGATACAGGAACATGATGCTGGAGACACAATACGACGGCGGTAAGAACCCAGAGGCAACGCATGCCTATAGGATGTTTCAAGATTGGGTTAACGCCAGTATCTATGATGTCAGGATAAATAACAAACGTATAGAATGGAACGTAGGAAGCTATAAGGTGGACCTTAATAAGCTAGCTCTTATGTTTACTAAGTTCGTATCCAAATCCAACTTGGGCTTCTCCCCGTTCGTCGCGGCTACCGGCGCCCTTACCGGGCAGGCCAACTTCCTTTTGGAGGGTATGGTGGGGCAGTATATAAGCAAGGATTCCATGAAATACGCCTATGGGGAAGCCCAGAAGCAGTTGAGTACGTACGTGTCTGAGATCGGGGACATAAACCGTACCAACAAGCTATATGTCGTTGGAGAGGCCCTAGGTGTGTTTAATGTCCGCAACCGTGTACGATCGGCGGCGTACAACAAGATCTGGAGAACCTTATTCCGGGACCTGCCGTTTAAGATGATGGAGGTTCTTAACTCCCCGTTGGATCCGCAGGTCATTATCTCGGTCATGGATGATACCCGCCTATACGAGGGTCAGTTCTGGTCATACTCCAATTTCAAGGAGATGATGATGAAGGACAGGAATATGTCCGCTAACGAGGCTAAACGCGATTGGGAGCGTTTAAGGGATTATTCTATGTGGAACATGGTAGATGTCAAGGACGGAAAGATCGTGGCTAAGAACGAGGCTAACAAGGATATTATAGACCGATATATACCCACCTTGTCCAGTAGGGTAAGGAGTATGGTGCAGATCTGTGACGGCGCCTTGAACGAGCAGAACCGGGTGGGGGCTAGCCGGAACGCTATCCTTAATATGGTGCTGCCTCACCGTGGATGGTTTATATTGGCCGTACAGCGGGCGTATAAGAAAGCCGGTTTCAATTTCCAAACCAACCAGTTTGAGGAAGGATATATGAGAACGTTATGGAGACTGGCCGGTAATGTCTATGGATCGATGTCCGAGGGCAGGATGGGAGAGGCATATGACGTGCTTAAGGAAGAGTATGATAAGCTTACCCCCTACGAGCAGATCAATATCAAGAGATCGATTATCAACATGGCGGTATTCGCTACGATGATGGCCATAGGACGGGCATTGATGGGATATAGGGAGGATAATGAGGATAGCTGGTTCGGGCAGTTCATTACCTACATCGGGTTCAGGACGATCAATGAGATCGCCTCCCAGACATCCCCGTTCATGGAACTTAACGCCATAGACATGCTACAGGATCCGCTGGTCACCGCCCGGAAGTTAGGCGACCTCACCGATCCTCGAAACTGGGATCCGTTCGCTACTGTCCAGACCGGCGTATATAAGGGCGAGAGCAAACTATGGAGGCAGCTCATGAAGTTCTCGTTTGGTAAGCAATGGTATAATATCAAGACGGCTAGGGATATTAAGCAGACATCCGACTACTGGTTGATGACCAACGGCATGACGATGGGATTCTTTCTAGGTGGTAGGAATAAGGACGAGTCCGGAGAGGACGCTAATTGGTATTTTGACAGGGGAAGATAACTGATATGGTATGACAAAAAAAAATAGCCGGTCAATTGTTTAAGACAATTTGATTGGCTATTTTTGTATTCCCATCTATCCATCCCGGACGGATGGGAATAGGTAATTATTTTATGAATACAAATGTAGATCTTTTTCATGATTCCACGAACAATAGTAATGGAATTTTGACGTCCGAATCCAACGAAATGGATTTAAATACATTAATACCGGTAGTAGATAATAATAATCATAAGGTTGTAGACGCCAGGCTTCTTCATGCGTTTCTTCAAATAAGAAGAGATTTTACATCATGGATAAAAGATCGTATATCAAAATACGGTTTTATTGAAAATCAGGACTTTGTATTGATAAAATATGATTATTTAGGTAACTTACTGAATGACAGACTCCCCCATTTTGGTGAGTCTGATACTCAGGTAGTTGCAAAGACTGATTACCTGCTATTGATGGATATGGCCAAAGAGCTATGTATGGTAGAGAATAATGATAAAGGGAAGAAAGCTAGAAGGTATTTTATCGAGAAAGAAAAAGAATTAAAGAAGTTGGAAAAGTCGAATAATGATCAAGTAAGTCATTTGCGTATTCCCGACTTTTCCAATCCAGCGGAAGCCGCAAGGGCATGGGCTGATGAGTATGAGGCCAAGGTGAAGGCCGAGAAGGAAGCTATGTTGGCACTAGAAGCCAAGAACAAGGTCGAGGAGGAAAAGAAGATTGTCCAAGCCGAATTAAATACGGCTATAGATACGATAAAGGAGAATGAACCGGTAATTGATATGTTTAAAAGGTCTATTCCAAGAGAAGGTGTCCTTATCCGTGAATCATCAAAATATTTTGAGCAATTTGGCTATTATATCGGGATTAAGAACATGTATCCGTTATTACAGGAATTAAAATATGTTTTTAGGAATGAGAGAGGTAGGATAGAGGCATATCAGTCCGCTCGTAATTCTGGATTAGTTACATATGGATCTGATCCTGGTGATGAATATTGGGAGGCTAAGGCCGTGACTGTTATGATAACATTAAAGGGATTTGTTAAACTGGAAGAATTGTCAAGAAAAAAAAGGAGCGTTTTTGAGAAATATGGTCGGTTCACGATATGATGCCCCTCACTGCGATTATTCTGATAAAGGCAAGGCTATTAGAGCGCTTACTGGCGATAATAGGTTCACTAAAGATATTGATTATAAAGTTTTTACCAAAAATGGTAAAAACCCTACTGAGGGAAGATCAACAATTGTATATACGATAACTGCATTTTGCGTGGAATGTTTGATAACAAGGAAAGAAAGATGAGTATAAATAAATAGTTATACCATTGATAATTAATGTAATCCAAAAATGGATTTACATAATAAGAGAAGGATAGGCGATTATCATCCTATCCTTCTTATTTTCGTTATCGGTTATTATATTTATACACAAAATCATCCACATCCATATACTCACACCCGAAGTTTTCCGCCGTCTTCTTATCGGAGTCGGAGAACTGCCCTTCTTTTCCGGAAGCGTCCCCGATCATCATGATAGTATCGTATATGATCTTATTTTCCTCATCTACATTATCATTTATGAATTTGATATAATCCATATACTGGTCTATCATCCCCGTATTTGGTTTCCTATTGATGTTATCTTTATCATTGTTGTCGCAATAAAAGTTGTATACGGATATATTGGTATAATCCTCCAATGCGCTTGATATATAATCGAATTTATATTCAAACATCTCTTTGTCTACGAAGCCTTTTTCTATACCTCCCTGATTTGATATGATTAGTATATCATCAGGAGCGTAATTTTTGATAGCCTCAAATACGTAGAGTTTGATTTTCATATCCCATATACCTTTAGGGAATGTATCTCCTGACAATGTTTCAATCAGTGTCCCGTCTAAATCTGTTATTAACAATTTACACTTTTTCATGATTCAAAATTTAAATGATATATAATTACCTTAGCTTATTTATATACTACTCGTCCCATTGCCCCTAATAGCTCTTTATCATCCTGCTCCTTTACCTCTACATAATAATATCCCTTGAAACAAAATTTCTTTTGATCGGGATCTGACAAGAACTTTTTATATTCCTCGAATCCTTCATCTGAAAGATGATAAGCCTTTCTTTTTTGCTGAAGTAATTCATCTGATTCTAATATCTGTTTTTTAGTAGCCATAATAACGTCATTTTTTTTATTTTACGATTTTTAGACGATGAGGTATTCTACCTACTCCACAAAGTTCCCCATTTTCTGATTTGACAATTTTTACTCCATCAATAGAATGATAGATGTTTTTTGTAGGATCATTCAAAAAATCTTTAAAACTTTCCAGTTCTTCATCTAATAAGAAAAATTCTTTCTTGCAAAGTTCAATGTCCATATAATGATTTTTTAAGGTTGTTATATATCTTGTAATAAATACTCTTCTATTTTCTTAGCCATATCAATAAGCATCTCACATCTAAGGTCGTTAAGATCCTTACAAAACCTCATTTCCTCCTCATGCTTTTCCTCCGGCGATCTGTTATCACTTACGCTGTAGCATGGTGATGAGTGTATCGGTATGGGCTTCATGGCATCTATGGCTAATTTGATAGCCTTTTCTTTGATATCGCTCATACTATTTTCTTTTTGTTCCCAGATCATGCCGCTATGAAGGCAATTAGGATCATCAGCATGATTTATTAAACAAATCCCTTTGTCGTAAAAACAACATCCCGTACAACTCTCTTCTTCTATCTCAGGGATAGCTATGTATTCTTTCCCTTTATATATTTTAACTTCTCCTTTTCTTATCTTATTCATCTTATTAGATTTTTATATCCTACATGTTTCAACTGCTCTTCGGTGGCTTTCTCCTTCAGGAACTTCCCGTGCCATTTACCGGGCACCACGACATCACGTCCGTCTGGGCTGGTAGCCAGCCTCCCGCATTCGCTGCACAGCCCCATGCCCTTGTACGGCTGTAGTTCATTGGCATAGTCGAATTTATCCACCATATACTCGTTTGTCAACATCCAATAACTAGACGTAGCGGTATTATCAACGCAACCGCATTTAGCGCATACAAACAGGCTCATAGTAAGTTCTTTTTTGCTTCATTAAACAACCGTTCTACTAGATTCTCAAATTCTCCATCAGGCATATCTATTATGTCTTTTATCTGCACTTGTATTCTTTCTTTTGCTAAAGAATAGCAATTACTATTGACAGAGTAACGAACTACAGTGCCGTTTACGAAAATAAAATCATCTGGTTTTAAATCAGTCGTATAGCCATTTTTAGAAAACATAGGGATATGATGTATATCATCTATTCTTGTTATAAAAGAATCATTATATTTGGCATATTTTCCAACAATCCATTTATACTTCTCCTTTAGGTCAACTTGTATCTTGCTCATTTCTTCTTTTAACTGTTTTTCCAGTTCTTCAATCTTATTCATATCCTATCTATTTTAATGTTATTGTTATTAAATCTGTTTATCATCTCATCAAAGAATTGACGGTCTATCTCCACAAGCAGGGAGTCCCTTCCCTCCTCGCAAGCCGCTATCCCTGTCGTTCCGCTCCCGGCTACCGGATCCATTACCGTATCTCCCGGATTCGTGTATGCCCGTATCAGGTATCTTAATAACTCCACCGGCTTCTGGTTGGGATGGACGGCTGATTTTTGCCTGTCTGTCTTGAACGTCATGACCGATAGCGGGTATCTCTCCGTGCTATCGTATGTAGTGAGACCGGTCTTGCCGTATAATTCCGTTTTCTTGCACCCTGCTTTACTAGAGGCCTTGGATACTTTCCTGACATGACCATAAGTCTTTTGGGGATTATATGTATGCTTCCCAAGTGGCATAGGTGAGAAGATAAGTATCAACTCATGATTTCTTAATGGAGCTTTCTTGGCGTTAAGAAAACCGGTAGGGGTAGTCTTATGCCAAACAAGGTCGTACCGGTACCATCCCGCTGGGGCGACCCTCATGATCTCGACCGCCGCCGTGAGTGAACAGGTGACGGCTACCACCCCGTACGGACACAGCATTTTTTGGATTACCTCCCACATCGCCTTATAATCAAATCCCTTCTTGTCGTATCTTGCCTGGGTTATCTTATAAGGAGGGTCGGCAAAAACAAATCTTACCTTCCCTACCATATCCTTGAATACGGACATCGCCATACCCATATCCCCGTTAAACGCCCTTACTTTCCCGTTCATCATCAACCCTCTCCACTTTAATTGTTCCCATATCACCTGAAGGCAACGTGATATTACTATACACGTTATTCCAGTTCTCGTCAATGGCCAACTGATGTAATATCGACCTATATATCTGGTAGGTGTTACCGATAAGTCTCTTCCTATTTATCTTATCCTTACTACCCCCATCATATCCTATATGCTCATAATCCCCAAGATCAGGGAACAGTCTTCTTCTTATCGCTCGTGAGTTATTGACTATAAAGCTTCTTATCCCCAGCGTTTCCGCTCCATCCATATCATTTATCAACGTATCTGTCGTATGTTGTAGGTCCATGTCGCCAGCGGCGAATCTACTGATGTCTTCCACGCATTGGGATATCAGCATTAGCTGCTCCCTTGTCAACGTTATTTTATAAAGTTGTTTATTATCCATGATTATCTGATATTAATTTTTCTTTTATATGTTTAGATATATCAATTATCTCATCTTTTATATTGCAATCATCTTTTAATAATGAACCAAATATACATGATATGGCGCTCTTTAGGCCTAGCGCTATCCCTATCTCCAATATTTTTTTATCGGTATTAGAGATTTCTACAGGTTCATATAATATTGATGATATGGTGTTAACGACGTATATTATATCATCTTCATTCATTGATGTAGATTTATCGACAATAGCTATAAAATCTTTTATAATCATAATATAAGCTATTTTTATTTCTTTTATCGTATCATCGCTTAGATGTCTATCTCTTATATGCCTTTCAACATACTTGTTTGCTAGATTCTCTATTTTGTTTGATTTGTCCATTTGTACTATCAATTATTTAGTTAATAATAGATCATAGTCCTCTTCGTCTATACTCCCATTATTGTTGATGTATATAATGAAATCATTTAAAAGCACGGACTTATCCTTGGATAAGGCTTTTATAATAAGCTCTCCATCATCTTTCAACATCACATGCACAGTATCCCAGATAACATATTTTTGACATTCTTTCTCAATCTTCTTGATTGTTTTAAGTATTATCTTATACGTCTCCTCATATCTTTTTACTATTCCGCACAGTTCAGTCGTATTATATTTACGTATAGCCGTGAATATATATTCCTTTTTGCAATCCCAGCATTTTATCAGTCTTTCTGATACGCACGCCTTATCCTCGTAGAAGAAGCAACCCTTACATGGCTCATTATGGTCGTAGCTTAATACTACAAGCAGCTCCACACCATTCTTGTATATCACGTCTCCTTGTTTCATCTTGTCTATTTTATTAATCTCATTATCAATATAGTAAAGTTGGATATTATCCATACTATAGATATCCAGAACGTTGTACTTAACATAAGACCTATATTCCTAGGTATAGGATCTACTCTCCTGAATGTCAGGATCATGTATATAAATGTTTTTATATTCATAATTTACGATATTTTTCTATATAGTTAACTATCAAGTCTTTAACTCCTTTTGGAACATCTGTTAGTTTAAGTTTCCCTTGGAATATATCCTTACCGTACTCGTCCATGATCTCCCCGAATGAAGGATTCATGACTCTTGTTGACATAGATATCGGTTGATCAGTGTCAAATTTGATAACGATCTTCTTTCCGCCGTTTATCGCCTTTTTAAAAGCCACGTAAAGCTTTCGACCTTTTATTATATCACAATTCCCTTTCAGGATATTAGACATATGTATGACATATTCTTTCTTCGCATCTCCTGGGTTGTTCATAAGCTTAAGATCTCCTCCGGTATCTCTCCATTTCCTGAAGCATGGGAAACATAGACCGTGATTTGCCTTAGCGTGTCTAGGTATCATCCTACTGCTGCCGGCTGGGATCGTATCGCCACAGCAGATACACGTCCTATCCTTGTTGGTGCGCATCGGCACATAGCTCTTTATTGGGTATTCTTTTCTTTTATACATCTTCTTCTGTTTTCAAAATTATCATCACCATACTCATAATTAGGACAAGCCTTGTTGCTTGGCCGTCTCGCATAAGTCTTTTGCTCCCTATTATATTTTCTATTAGGGTTTATATAATGGTCGCACACTTGCCAAACGGAGCAACATACTTTCCCGTATCTTTTCGCCCACTCATAGTCATGTAGATGTACGCAAGTAGCGCAAGTTGGATTCTTGAGCTTATCCTTGTTATCATCTATGATCTTATTAACCCGATCAAGAATAACGGACATATGCTCAGTATACATAACATTGAATACGTCCGGTTCTGGAAGATATGTCATCGAGCTTATATCTATATCCATTTCCTTAGACTTATCGTAAGCCGATTTGTATTTCCTTATTATCAAATCCTTTAATTGATTTACTTTTCTCTCGTAAGTCCTCATATTTCATTCAGTTTTCCATCCTTGTTTCTTCAATAGATCCACCATCATCCCCTTTATCTTAGGACTGATAGCCTCGGTAAGTATATCAGCGGCCAAGTTAATAGAGAAGCTTGTCATTCTGGATTCTCCTATATACTTCTCGCTGGTAACTTCTTTCACATAATCGTGGATATCCTTAATCATCTCATTTTGAGATCTTAGGAGATCCAGTATCTCATCGAGTTTATCATTCATTTTTTTTCTCAAATATACCTGACAATAACCAGACAACCACTATCAAAAAGAAACACAACCCAAGCGCCTCATCCGGATAATCATGCATCGCCTCTAAAATGTCCCTCATAGCTTAATGTCCATTTTGCCAATTATACGATAGAAAATATCCCTAGTCAGCTCAATATCGTAAGTAGCGTCATGAAGCTTATTCTCGTCGATCTCAATACCCATAGTTCTGGCTACGGTCATCAACTTAAAGTTCTCCATATCGTTTCTTACACCCATCAGGAACGGTGTTACCATAACATACACATCCATGCAATTAGGATAAAACCATGATCTGAAATACTTATCCCCACATTGCTGGAATAAAGCCCGTAGGAAGTTGTTATCGAATCCGGCGTTGTTATACCCCACTAAATACATTTTATCCCTCTTGTCGAACTTATCCACGTATTTGGATAATATACCAACTAACTGCCTGTACCCTTCTTCCATAGGTTGATACGACTGTATCTGCTCCAAGGTAACGCCAGCCACGTCCAGTGCCTCTTGCTCTATCGTGGCGGCAGGGTTCGGGGCTAGGCGGATGTCAAACCTCTCGGCCTCCTGCCCGTCGATATCCACGATCCCTCCTATTTGGTGTATCCCGTTTCTCCAGAACTTAACCCCGGTTGTCTCTAAATCAAAAAATAGTAATTTGCTCATGTCTATTTATTTTGTTAATTTATCATTATCTAAGAACTAGTCGTGAAATGCTTTTATAATATATACTCCCATCAACTCTTTTACCTTCAAAGAAGTATATCCAATATTCTAATGAAGAACATCCAAAAGCAAGACATAGATTATTTATCGCATATCTAAAGTATTTCTTGCCTGAACGAAATAAGACTTGAAATTCTTTATTATTTAAATGGAGTCTTTTTTTTGTTTTTCTTTTATTCATGTTTATAGTTTTATTTTAAATGTTCCTTAATCTTATTCAATGCCTCATAAGACAGATAGTCGTTTATGGTCTTATCGTTATTTACTTTCATCAACTCATCAAATAGGTCTTTAGCCAGTACTTTCCACTGCTCTCCCCAATCACGGAGATTCTCGACCTTTGACCGTATATCCTCGAAATAAGAATCTACGTCTGATTTGATTGATTTTGAATAGTATTTAACATCCTCCTCGTTCCCATCCATAATATAATCACATTGTGTCTCGATATCTTTTATATGACTGTCTATATCACTACACATATAATCAACAGGTTTACGTATATTGAATATAGCTTCTGACGTAAGACCGGTTATATCTTGTATGTTTTTTAAATTATCCATTGTTTAATCAATTAAATGCCAACCATCCACCTATAAATCCCATCATAAAAACAAATAAGATTATAGATGTGAATAATATCCAATCTTTTGCACTTAGCTCATTATTATCTCTCTTTATCTTCTCAAGATAATCATATATAGCTGTATAGACAGCATAGTGAATATTCTCGTCTCTAGCCCTTACGATATTATCATATTCGTTATATCCTAGATTATGGGTAGCACTTTCGATCCTCATATTCCCCGTAACTTTTTTGTTTACATCAAAATCGAAACTAAATACCATATCGGTGGTTAGAGCGTTTGCGATCCTGCTTTTTATCTCATCATTACTGAGATTTGCATCGTGCACTAATCGCTCATAGTCTTTATCGTCAAGAATTATCTGTTTTTTAATGTTCATATCCCTAATATTTCTGCTATATAAACAAATCCATAGCATATATAATCATCATGTTCCTCATGCCATACGACGGCGCAAGGGAAATATAACGGCATATCCTCAGCTATAGGATCCTCTTTGAGGTCATCAATGTTTATCTTCTCCCTCCACCTCCACAGGTCTTGGATATCGTTCAAGATCAATTTGTTCATAACAATCTGGTTTTTAATACTGATACAAAGATAGGATTTAAACAAAAATAAAAGCATGAATAATATTAAAATAATATTAATCATGCTTAAATATAAATATATCCCTTCTAGTTCTCACGGATATACGTATTCGTATTCATCTGGAGGAGATGTCTTATATTCAACATCGCACTCCATATTGGTGTAATAGTTATCCCCTTTTCTGTATACTAACGCTACCCAACAGTCGTATTTTTTGCTGTATCCTATAAGAGGAACACCTTCCATAGGAGGATTATCCTCCGTTTTGTACCTTATTCTTGCTGTTTGTTTTATACTCATATAATCCATTTTTTAATAATGTTGTTATCAGTGAAAATAATGTATCTATAAGAAGTCTCTCGCTACTCCAATATATAGGGATCTCGTCTATGTCTCTATACGCTACAGACCATGCATGTTTTAGCTTATAACATTCTAATGTACAACCCTCTATCTCATATGGGAGTAAATTCAGTAACGTCCCTACATCCCAAACAGGATTGGATACATCAGGGGTAACGGCCTCTATCAGCCCTATACGACCAGCGTTATCCTCCATAGAATGTAATTGATCCAGATACTTGTCTCTGAAGCCGCTGGCGGTAGAGATAGGGAGGCCGGCCTCGACCAGCACTCTTCCCTGTTCTTTTGTGGTAAAAATCCGTTCCTTCATAATTTCATTTTCCTTTCTACTGTAACTATCGTATCATTATGCCATCCCCCATGAGCCACAAGAAGAATCTCCTGCTGCTCGAAGCCAAGCCCGATCCCTATACCGCCGGAGTTCCACGCGCAGGTAATGACCACCCCTCCTTTCTTGGTGATCCTAGCTATCTCCTTCTTCTGCTTAGCCCAATAACTAGATTGTGTTGTTTGCATATCAACAGTACCTCCAAGCTTTTTATATGACTCGGATACCTGTCTCGGGGAATATGGTGGATCATACAACACCATATCAGCTATATTATCGCTAAGACCACGCAGGAAGTCCGTGGCGTCCTTATGATACATAGCCTTAGTCTCAGGGTCAAGATCGTTGGTGATCGTCCCTATATCGCTGTTTCTGGCGAATGGATCCACTATAACCATCCCCTCTTCTCGATATTTATCTATAAGTTCCCTTATCGGTTTTATGCTGAATGTCTCGCTGTTCGGCATTGACCATTTCTTGTTTATAATCATCTCTTAACTCTGTTTTAAATTTAAGCTTCATAGTACTTCTAGGTACAGGATCGCATATGTCATCCCACCAATTCTTGTGCCCTTTCGGTGGATGTATATCCTTTTTCCATAAAGATCCCTTAACTGTCTTGATTCTTCCGTATGGTCTCATTTTGCTCGTGTTTACCTTCACATGTCACATTATATCCGTTTCTAATGACCCGAACATAAGCTCATCAGTAATTTTGCGAAATTCCTTTACAATATCATTTATCTGCTTACGTTCGATGCTTCTTAGCAAATGGGCTATCACATCCACTGTCCATCCGTTACCCGCTAAAGACATGGCCGTATTTGGGGCTATCCCGTCAAGGTAATCATCCGGCAATGTCTGTAGCCTACACATCTCCACCGGGGTCAGGTATCTGAATTTGTCTTTCATGTCAAAGGCGTTAGGATATCTTCCGGGAGGTAGTGATGAGATCACGTTATCTTTCATGACTGTTGTCAGGCAATTACTTTTCTTGATGGGAGTGGTATTCTTATCTTTTCTTATCTCCAGACATTGCGTTATTTTTATGTCCTTGCCACAATCCTTTCGATACCCGTCCTCTCCTATCCTTCTACCGACAATGGTCCCTATATATCTCCCTCTTATGGCTCCCGGATTCCAACCCTTGTCATGCTCTAGAATATCATCCAATGATATATGCTTGTCTTTCGGCATTTCTACCGGCCAATTGCACCAATAAAGGCGATGCCGGGTCTGTGCCGAGACCAAGGCACTATCGATCTCCACCGGCTCCACGCCAAGCTCCTCGGTAATCACCCAGCGGTGCTCATCCCGCATCCGGACGTTCTCACCCAAGAACAGGACCTTACCTTTGGTCTCCTTCCTTAAATGCTTTACGATGTCCGAGAAGCAAAAGAAAAGCCTTCCACGAGCGTCCATGAATCCTTTACCCTTACCTGAGCTAGAGAAGCTCTGGCAACAGAACCCTCCCATGACCAGATCTATGTCTTTCCATGGAATATTCCACGTTCTCCAGTTATTGACATCTCCTAACCGGATAATATTAGGAAAATGTTTTTGACTTACCTTTATACATGTCTTGTCTATCTCCGAGGCGTAGTAAGTCTCTATAGGTATACCGGCTCTTTGTAATGCTAGATATCCACATGATATCCCATCAAATAATGATAATACTTTCATATTGTTCATTTATTCTCAGACCTAAAAATATCCTTTGCGATCATATCAAGGGATATTTTATGTATCTTAGGTAAGACCTTAACCAATTTTATACCAAAATTTTCTCCCCTCTTAACAAAAGTCCATTTCCCGTATATGATCCCATGCATCATATTTTGTATTATCTCCTTGCTATCCGTCAAGAACACTTGATAATAGATACTGTTGACATAATTGAAATCCTTTCCATGATCATTTGCCGGTCTTAATATCATTACAGCCGAAGAGCATCCACGAACGAATCCGTGTATCTCAAGACATTCCTCGAACTCATAATTATCGCGTTCCTCATCATGAACATCCTTAACCCATTTACATGGTCTCCCGTCTTTAAACGGGATCTTTAACTGTTTCTTTGCCATCTTTTAAATTATATTATAATGTTATTACCTGCTCATAGGTGAGCGTGCCTTTGTAACCTCTAGCTTTTAGTTCTTCGATAAGTTCTCTAGGTTTGAATTTGGCTAGATCTGGATTGGTAAACACTTTCGTTAATTTACCCCCCCCCATCTGCATTGGCTTTTTTGGACGATTTGTAGGCATTTACACAATCCTTACAGTAGTATCCAAACCCATCCTTTTGTGATTTGTTCTTATAGAATTTATCCACTGGTAATTCTTTACCACATTTCTTGCATATTTTAGTCTCCATGTCTATTAAATTAAATTATGATTCAATGTTTTCAATCTTAAATTCCCAGTCCATAGCGCCATGCGTTGCTTTAAATCTGTTTCTTTATGACAATTTGGTTCCCGTATTGAGGTATAATGCATAAACCTTCATTCAATCCATTTATTTCCAGTTCCCCAAAATTATTTAGATTGATAATAAACTCATTCCCAACCCAATCAAAAACTCGTATGCCATTTTTAACTTCTATTTCATCGTCACCGCAGCGATGATTAATAATATGCACTTTCATTACCTTCGTCCCTGTTGTCCTATATTTATAACTCTCAATTTATCATATCCCTCTGAAAGAATCCCATGATCAAACAATTTGTTAGCGTCTATCTTAAGACTTCTATAATTGTCAGTTATGTTGATATCACTCCACAAGTTCAATCTTCCCTTATCATCTAATTGCATATGGATAAATCCTTTTGTTATCTTCTTCCCGGCTTTAAGGCGCTCTACGTCTTTATCAGTAATCTTTTTCATACTTTCGATATTTTATCGTTACAATTAAATTCATCTTTCATCCTGATCTTTATGCCTCCATATGATAATTCCTTATGAGCTGTGACAAAATAATCAACCGCATCTTCATCTAATAAACTATGCGGGCACCTTTCCCATACAGGACTTTGATCTAGATGATCCCATGTGGCTACAAGTAACCTATTCTTGTCATCATCAATAGCTATTTTGTATGTCCCTGTAGTAGCCTTACGTTTAATGATCGCTCCATTTCAACCCAAATGTTCTTATAATCCAGTTATTTATCTTCTTCATTTCAAGTTATTTGTTAAAAGTGTAATATAAATATAAATACATAAATTGAATAGGGCTATTCACCATGCCCTTATCAGTAGGATCATCGTATTTGTCAAGCCAAAGACGAAGCGACTCCCAATCGATATCCTTACGGTCACATACCATGCAGGCTAGGTTAGCCCCGAACAGTTCCCCGTCGCCGCCCAGCGACTTGTTAAACCTCTTGGCTAGTCTTTCCTTGAATCCCTTATCATACCATATCCCGGAAGTAGCGGCATAACAATAATAAGCGTTGTATTTCATTTTCACGCCCATCTTCTCAAACAATGGTGTATGCCATATCCGATCTAAAAAGAATACTATTCCACGATATATGAAGGTTCGGAGATTCTTCCTGTATTCTTTCCCCAAGAAATTATCCACACAAGATATAGTCCCGCCTGAATAATACCAATTATTGGCGCCTCTCTTAACCTTATCCGTCATCTTGAATTTATTCTTTCTGTCTTCCACCCTATCCCAAGGTTTCAGCTTATCCTCATTAAATGTCGGGCAATAATGATAGTAATGATTAATCCACGAGAGGTAGGGGTTGTATATCGTGTATCCATTATCGCTGACATATGAGTTCATATCATACCCAAGCTCCTTGGCTAGAATAGATCCCTCATCAGCTAATACCTTCAATATCGGGTTCAAGTTCCATATCTGATCTTGACTGACGAACATCGAGTAACATGGATCCTCATCCTCCCCATACCATCCTCCCATCCCGCTCACTATTTTATCCAAATCAAGTGAATAATCTTTCCCGGGTAAAAAATCATCTCTAAGAAAAAACCCTCTATATGGGATCATATCATGTATGCCGGGTTGGTCGTCAAATATAAACTTAGCGTTCTCGGTCAATCTAATCAATGTTTGCAAGACAGAGGATATATCTATGGGTGCATATTCACACCCATAGACCTTATTATTTATCCAAAGATATTGAAGAAGCTCGGCTATATTAATAGTCCCGTCCTCCACATATCCTGTCTTGTTATCGAAGTTTATTTTGGCTAGAGGTATATTACTCCCTTGCGGTTGGTCACTTTTTTCATTACAACAATGCACGAATCTGCTAAAGAATATATCCTTCCAGCCAAAATATTTATCCCTTATCGTCATAAGCCTATTTCTTATCGTATAATGACATGACGTTAATAAGATCAGCCTTTCTAGCCATCCCCTCAAGTTTATTAAAGCCATCCATGTTATCTCCGCTGACGATGATAGTAGGATATACCTCTATACCGTACTTGGATATCTCCTCCTCCGTGGCTTTGTTCTCCGGGATCTGGTTTAACGTGACCTCACCCTCATACTCCTGCAATGTGTTGGCGATAATATACCGCATGTAGTCGCTGTACTCAGCGTCTTTCTTCGTGAAAAAATCAATTCTTACCATCTCAAATAGTTGTTAATCTGTTAATAATCAAATCAGCGGTAAATATAGCATTATCTACCTCATCTATACTCATCTTTCTCCCGTCGAAATTGTTAGATAATAAATCCTTGACAATCTGATATCTACGCTGCTCCCAATTTACGTCTACATCAAAATTCAGATTCTTTACATAATCATAATTTAATTCATTATAACTGTAACTGAGATACTTAACTATCGGGAATAGGCTATCATCAATAGTGCGCTTGATTACATTAACGTACCTACCTGTTCTTTTGTCGATAGCTCTTAATCCCTCATCTACTACTCTTTCTCCTGACTCTTCCATTCTATTAATCCTTTGTTATGTTTATCATAATGTAATAACGCTATAGCGTTCCAACATACCGCAGATAGATGCATGAATCCCTCCTTATCATATCTCTCCCCTTTCGTATAAGCGACCAAGTGTCTCATGAGTGCACCTAGATAACGATTGAACCCATCAGGTATATCCTGCCATGAGTTATCAGCGTACTTCTTGGCACCTTCCGTATATACCCTCACGATGTCCTCTATCTCAGCCAAAGGAAGGAGATCCCACCGGAGTTTACCGTCGGCCCGGTCGTCCTTCCCGCTACCGTCTTTCCCTACGGCAGTCTTACATGCCTTGGCTACCTCCTCTTGGTGGGCTTTAATGATGGATGCACTATTAATATTATTGAAACGGGAAAGATCGTAAGCGTTTACATTGTCTACCTTTTCCTCATTAATAAGTTTTAACTTAATAGCTCTACCTAATGATACGACCATCTCCTCATCAACCCAAATAATCTCATCTACTTCATCCGACCATAGTCTGATTCTCATTCTTCCACTTTTATCAGCGGTCTCAACTACCTCAAACACATCGCCATCATAGACCACCTTTTGATACTTATAAAATTCCTCCTTCATTTTAAACTCCTTTTTGTTTTATTATTATTACTGGATCATCATTAAATGGGGATAATATCCCAATATGCAACAATATATTGCGCTCATCGCCCTCATTTTTATCGGCTTCAATAGCATTGATATTTGATTTGTTACTAGATATAATGTTGCTATCTATATTAGGATCATTTTTGATTATAGTCCATCCTTTTATAATAGGTTCATGCCCCATTAATTTAGCGACATCTTCTTCTACCAACCAATATTCCTCAAAAACAGTATCCGGATATTTGGCTTTTATCTCCTCGTAAGTATTATACCATGTCATATTTTCGTAATTTAGATTAATAAAATTCACTAAGATCCCTGCATTCTGGCGTCTCACCTGTCATAGAGTAAAGCTCACCAGATGATAGATGCACGCAATGAACGGTCTTCCCGTCTATATACTCACTTCGCTTCGTGATCCCACAAATAGCGCAGCGTTGGATCCCCGGACCTGCTTTTACCCACGAGTGCCGCACGCTTCTCTTTCTTGTCCTATTGGTGTCGTCAAGCTTTCTCATAATCAATCCTCCAAGGTCATTATAATCTTATCTTTTCCGATAATAGCCTCATTCCCGCTCCTTACATCAAAGCATCTCCCTTCATCTGCCTCCTTGAAATAAAGAACGCCATTGTACTCGAATAAACCGAAGCCGTAATCGTCTAGCTTCATTTTGCTAAGTTTTTTGAACTTATATACGTTTTTCATATTCTCCATATTTTTAATATTTCCTTCATTCATATAAAATATTGATGCAGATATTGATATTATTCCTATAGCTATCATAATTAATCCTCCGTGGAACATACCTTCATGTAAATCATCCCAACCTTTCACCATTACAGCTATGGATAACATAATCACTGCCATACTAAGCAAGACCCATATCATATCACATTTTCTTTGTCTTTAGGAACTCCATCATATCCTCTGCGCTAAGCTGGAAGCCTGCCGCCGCCTTATGACCGCCGCCGCCGGGGTTGACCTTGCGTGCCAGCGCCGAGACATCCACCTCCTCCTTGGTGGTATAGAACGAGCATCTGAAGAATCTGCCGTTCCAGCAAAATGGCATCATCAAATCATGTTTTCTAGGATCGTACATGGACTCGAATGTGGTGGAGTTAAACTCCGTAGTATTCATACATATCGCCTTGTATCCAAATATATCTGCCTCGAATGAGAACATATTCATCTCCCCTCTGTTTTTCTCTACTATATACTCTATTATAGCCTCCCCGTTATTTATCATATCATTCACTAAGTTGTTATCGGCTTTATCTAGTACATCCTTAACAATGTTTACATCAAGACCGCAATATCCCCTCATCCCGTACTGGAACGCCATGACATCACTCCACTCGAACCGGTCGTGATCCCATACATCATAAGCACTCAATAATTCTACCACATTAGGAGTTTTGATGTCATCGAAAAGATATTCCCACGTAAGCTCACAGGCCGCCGCCCCGATACGCCTCTTTCCCTTTACCTCGTAATCCCTCATATCGTCTATGGCGGTCTTATGATGGTCTATCCATACGACATCTATACCTTTCTCTTTCCACTCATCGAAAAGGAATCTTGTTCTGTTTCCAAATGACACGTCAACTACAAACACCTTATCATATTTATTCACGTCAGGTATTTCCTTGCCGTAATTGTAAGGAAGAAGATCAATGTCCCCTTTGAGATACTTTTTTACTATAGCCGCTGACATTACTCCGTCAAGATCAGCCTCATGATATATACATCCTGTCATAATCTGTTGTTTTTGATTAAAAAATCTATGTATTCTTTTATATCCTTGTTCCTATCATTATCCCAGTCAAATGTCTCGTTTATGAATTTGAGGTACGATACTGGGATCGAATGCAACATCCACCCACAATATTTCCCGAATGTTATTACCGTAGAGCCAAGGGGATGATCCGGCCTCCCGGGTACAGGGGAGGCGGTAATGCCCTGCGCCAGCCCCCTCCTTCGGTCTTTCTTGGCGGCTTTGATATCCAGATCCGTTTTCGTTACCTTATCTCCCATCGGGATATTGGTAATTAGTCTATCGCCGATAAACATCCCCCATCCATATCCTTTGTAGTTCTCTATACTAAGTTTCCTTATATCGCCGAACCTTGACGAGTTGTTGCAACAATCAACGACTAATGCGCTGCCTTTACCGTCCTTTATCCTGACCGCCCTGCCAAGCCACTGATAAAACGAAGAGAACGAAAATGTCGGTCTTCCTACTATCACGCAGTCCAGTCCTGGGTGATCGAATCCGGTTCCGAGGGCGGAATAGTTGAACACTACCCTCGTCCCACCTGACTTGAACCCCTCGACTATAGCCTCCCGCTGTTTCTTTGGCGTGCCTCCGTGAACCACTTCCGCCATGCCAGCGCATATCTTTGCGTTCATCCATTCGGCGGCGGTATTGCAGCTCTCAACAGAATCCATAAACACCAGTATAGATCTGCATACGTCTTTTAATACCATCAACCGACGTAAAATAAGGTTGTTTAAGCCATTTTTTCTCACCGCCTCACTAATAGACTCAGCCGTATATTCGGAGCCGTTAGAATTAAGTTTAAGGGCATCTCCATTGAAATCCCATGTCTCGTACTTAAGAGGTGTCCAGAATCCTTGTCTTATCATCTCCTCCACCTGTATGACATGGATCAGGTTCTTGAAATACACCGGTCTCATTCTGGTTATGAAGTTAAGTTGAGAGTATGATACTTGTCCTATTGACATAGACTTAAGTCTGCATGGAGTAGCCGTAAATCCTATCACCTTTTTCGGTTTCAATTCATTCATAAATGTCATAAACTCGCTACCATCCTCCGGGCTATACCCGGCATGAGCCTCATCTATCAATACGTTCCTGATCCCCATCTCATTAAGCTGACCAATAACTTTCTTGACAGATCCTAATGTGGCGTATATCATGTTAGATAGTTCTTTCTTGCCACAGGAGGCGGAGTAGATGGTAGCCGGTATGCCATATGATGTAAGCTTATCATAATTCTGCTGTAGCAATTCTTTTGATGGTTGTAAGACCAGTGTCTTATCTCCCATCAATCTGGCCGCTTCCGCTATCAACAAGGATTTCCCGCAACCTACTGGGCCTATAACCAATACCGGATCATTCCTATCGGAATTTATATAACTTGAAATGCTTTTAACGCATTCCTCTTGATATGATCTTAATTCATATGCCATCTTGATATGTGTTTATTCATGAGCCAGACTTTTGTTAAACTCCTCGATCTTGTCCCTATCCGTCTCATTAACCATCTCTGCCTCCTTACTGAACACGTCATACCCCTCACGGATATTATCCCCTACCATATTCTCTATCATCTCTCTCATTTCATCGCTCCTTACGGCGAAGGATATCTGGAACGATTTACTTGTGCCTTTCATCAGGTAATCAATCTCCTTCTTACATTCTGTCATTAACCGATCCAGATTATCGAACTTAACGAACTTGGAGTTGCCATTGGCTTTTCTTACCCCATCCTTGAAATCCTCCAATATCCCGTTAAATACATCCGCCATACACATCATGGAATGTAGCCATACCAGCATATTGAATTTATATTCATTATCAGCGTTATTCATCAAACTCACCAAAGACTCGCTTTTTGTCAACATGATCTTCGATTCCCGGTCTACGATATCCTTTATCTCCTGCCGGCATTTCATGGCACCAACGAAATCCATTTTAGAATAACATTCATTTGATTTCTCTACCAATTTCCTAATATCCTTTCTAGACATCAGAAGATCCAATACCTGTTTTTCTCTTTCGTTTTTATCCATAATCGTTTATTTATTGGCACAAATATAATTAAAGCCTAGATATTTACCTAGGCTTTTTAATAAAGTTAATCTTTTTTATTCTTTCTTTTTGACTCATCCCAATCCGATGAATACCTACATGTGTTTTGTTTGTGGATTGAGAAATCGCACCAAAAACACAAGGGCTTGGGGCGGGGTTCAAGGCAGGCCGGCTGGCGTCCCATGAGGTAGCGCTTCTCGTACTTATACCCTTGTTTGGCATCGTCCCAAACGTGAGCTTGATAGCTATCTATTTTATTTGTCTCGAAATCATACATGTCAAGGAGAATATCGTTAAGTTCCTTGACAGATCTCTCTACTTTCTCCTTATCTACCTTCACGTTCTGATTGTCCAGCATGCGGGTAAAGAAATAGCTGCACATATCCGGCAATACCTTGTACTTTCTCAGTATGTAGAAGGCGTATATCGGATGCTGGAGATTATGAAGCAGCTTGTCTTCATCGAATAACTTTCTCCCGGACTTCCAGTCTATCGTATACATGGCTATCCTGTCCTTTGTCTTATACTCTCCACGCCAGTCCACCGATCCTATGATATGTACCTTATCGTACGTCACGCCATCCAAGGTAAGTGGCTTGGGTAGCTTATAGGGCAGGACGAAGCTCTCCTCCACGCCGGCCGGTCTCGACCCCCGGACCACCTTCTCCATTGGCGTAAGATCAGACCATGCCTTCTTATAATTGCCAGCAGCATCCTTCTCAAACAACCCCACAATCCATCTTATTAGCCTAGCCGCATGTTGCATAGACTCGATCTGGGATTTTACGCTATCAAAAGGGATCTGTTCTATATCGGCGTAGTAATTGAAAGCCTTACTCATATCCTCATAAGAAGGTCTGCATCCGTTCTTGAAGAAATACTCCATTGTCTGGTGGATAACCGTACCATATGACGTAGCTTCGTGCTTTTCCGTGGATCTGTGACCCTCCACGTAAGTCTTATACCATTTATATGGGCACTGGATGAACGTGTCTATCTGCGAGTAAGAGGCGGCGAGAACCTTCTCTCCGTTTATAACCTTACATAATAAGTTATTCTCCGGTATTACCATAAAGCTTATCTATTTTTATGTCATGTCCGTATAAGTCCATTAACAGGTTTTGTAGATGGTGAAGATTCTTAATCTGAATAGGATCGCTTAGATCGTCTTCCAGATCCCTAAGCCCAAGATAATACCCATCATTAAAAATCTCTATAGATATTCCATAGCCTCGATATACATCCCGCCCCTTATCACGCTTGAAATAGATAGTATCAAGTATATTATCATCTATCTCAATAGGTATGACATCATCTTCCCCGGAATACCATTTCATTATCCCATCATCAACCTCACATTCAAGGATCAATGACTTACTTTCATTACGCATACCAGTAACGCACCCTACTCTCCATATATTGCCAGCCTTGTCTTTTACAAGATCCCCTATCCTTAGTTCTTTAGCCGAAATCATACTCGTCCTCCTCGTTGTAATCGTCATCGCAATCATCGACAAGAGGGGTCTCTAACTCCTCTTTCCAATCATCATATCCGAAGTCCATTACTTACTCTCAAGCCAATCGTACAACATATCCACAAAAATCCCTACAGTTAGTTCATCGACAGATTTATCGCCAAAGACATCATCATCCGGTATCCTTATATCCATCTTTTCTTCAATCCCCATCAATACCTCTAATAAATCAAATGGATCCATAGCTAGATCAGATGACAAATTACTATCTTCTCTTACATCGTCAATTACCTCTATATTATTAATGTAATTGAACTCATGCATTTTCTCGAATATCTCTTTCCTCGCTATCTTCAATATTTCATCTCTTTTCATAATCCTCTAAATAATCACCCAACATATTTATAAGCTCTCCTACCGTCAATTCGTGATAAGGCTTGACGCCAAGTGCCTCATCGGGGATACAATTACCCGTTTTCTTTTCCACTTCCATTATGACTTCTACAAAATCAAGGGAATCCATAGCCATGTCTGTATCCAGATAATCCTCGTTCATTATCTGAGCGGCGTGATTAAGACCATTAAATTCACCCATCTTTTCAAATATCGCTTCTTTTATTATTCTTGATAATTCATTCTTTTTCATAACTTAAATTGACATTTTTAATCTTCTGCCTAATTCTTTTTTTATATCCGATATCCTTTCGATATCCATCTTAACATCGCCTGTGATAGCGTATTCCTTATCCATTTTCTTGGGAGGATCCGGGAGCCGGCTTATGGCGAACAACCATGCCAGTTCCTTGTTCTTGTTCTCCCTAAGATACAAGTCAGACGTCATGCCATACATTTTTATGATCGTATCGAATAACGTTGATTCCGATAAACTCATATGCACGCTATACACATTTGATGGTTTCCAGATCAAGTTATCCAATCTCATCGTATACTCACGTTTAAGATCTATGTGGGATATTACGGCTCTTACTATAGGTTCTTCCTTGAAGTTGGTATTAGCCACGAACCATACGAGCCTTTTCTCTACCTCCTTAATAGCCCCTGTATCCTTCCCCATATCGTTATATACCCCAACGATACGGTCCCGGATCCCCTCGACCTCCGGTGTCAGACCGGGTGTCTCTATCAGCATCAGCAGCGACCCTCCCCTTGGCGTTATCTTCCACTTCCCATTCTTCTGAAGCTCGATATAACCAGATGCTTTATAACTATCTATTTTCTCCTTTGGAATGACGCTAGCCATCTCCTCTTTCTGCCGGATCATCAAAAGATACCCGACATCAGACATCGTTAATCCTGATGTCATCATCTGTTCAAAATTTATATACATATGTAAATAAGTTAAAATATTGACCTAATCTTTCTGGCTACCCTCTCGACTATATCGGGATGATCATTTCCGTTATATATATCTATTAGCGTATCTATTATATGTAACCTTATGTTTTTCTTTGATGAATGAAACCAAAAATCTCCATTTTTTCTGTTTACAGGTTTGAACATCTTCAGTTCTGGTATAAGATAACACGCCACACATGATCTTTCAGCAAGTGATAATTCAACCGCTGTCCTTTCTATTGCTATGCATATAAACGCATAATTATCATTCTTTATTAGATTGTAAGCCCTTCTCAACACCCTAAGGGCGTCTGCTTTCGATAATCTCTTTCCCTTTTTCATACTGTTTTACCGTATAAGATTCATTAGCCATACCAACTCTGCCAACTGATATGGATTGATTTATAGATTGGTTAAGATGCCCTAAAACCGACATCTTAGCCCTAACTGTATTGGCGCATCTTAGAAGGATTCGATAATCCTCTAACGCCCTCTCGTATCTTACGTCCACCCTAGCCCTTTTATCAGCATCAGTCATGCTCTTACATGCTCCGTCCTCCCTCAGGCTTATAGCGATCTTGTCCCGTATGATTCTGATATCATCCTCGGCTATCACCAGTTCGGCGTCAAGAACCCCCTTGTATGAGCTAAGAAGATCCTCCACCGCCACAACTTCCCTTTTTAGGTTCTCCAATTCCAATATCATTGAGTTGTCATTTATCCTTTTATACTCCTGTACTTTATTGGATACCTCATCACAGATACTCATGATCTCCTTTTCCCGTTCCCTATTTATGATATATCTGATGCTGTATTTAGCCATTTCCTTCAACGAGGATATAATTTCCTTTATCCCCATCTTATCCTCAACCGACAATACGGTCTTCAAGAACATTTCCAGCACCTTTATCACTACAAGCAAGTAATTATGTCTCAATCTCATGTCAATAAGGTGTTTCGTCATGTACTACATTGAAATCATCACTGGGCGGTATATATTGTTGCTCCAATGGAACACCGGGAGGTGGGGGCGGAAGCGTCACTACGGTCGTATCCGGCTTGCCGCTACCCACGGGGGCATTCGAGCCTCCCGGTCTTTCTTGGCGCACCACCCCTCCATCAGGATAATATCGCTCATATCCTTTCATGATATCTACATGTATAGCGTCAATCTCCTCCAATGATCTTTGACGGACCTTTACGATATGATGGAACAATAATCCATCCACACGGAAGGATCGTCTTGACTCGCTCTTGAAACGTTCCAGATTAGGATACCATCCTTGCGGAAATTGCATGTATGAGGAGTACCCGTATCTTTTCGGTATATTTAACGCTACCATAGCCGTACATAACTGTCCCAATGTATCTGATTGATAAAAATCAGATTGCTTTGGCATATGATCCTTTGGATCCCGCCGTCCTTCGATATCACGATTGAGTTGGGATATTATAAGAAAGAAAATATTAGGAAAAGTTCTTTTAGCGATATTACACATGGTTATCAACGAGTCGATATTTCTTTTGGCGTCTCCTGAACCTTGTACTAGAGCCGTATGATCTATAGACACGAATACCATTTTCTTATCCTTGTTTATTGGCATATACTCATTCCATAGAAAGTTTTTAAGCTCATCTACGGTTGATGGTTTAGGGATGTATGTTATTCTGCTAGAGTTCTCTTCCTTGAGGCATCTCTGCATTTCTTTTACCTCATCTTCTGACATCTCGTTAAGGAGTATATCTTGTATGTCTTTCCCCATTTTTTTTGATAGTGAACGTAACATCAAATCTTCTGGGTTCATTTCAAACTCACATCTTAACCATACATAATCATCTGCCTGTGGATTGATATTGACATTCATCACATTGCTCATGATCTTCTGCGCCAAATAAGACTTGCCGACTCCGGGTCTAGCTCCTATGGCTACCGCATGCTGGGGGTAAAATCCCCCCAGCAAAGCCTTATCCAGATAAGGATATCCGGTATGAGCCGGGAGAAGTTCCCCCGACTGATACTTTCTTATCCTCTCATAGGCATCCATGATAATCTCCTTGGATGACCTCCATATCCTATCCTCACTCATCCTCTTGCGTTTCTATCGCCAGCCGTATCGGATTTAGATCCTCTGTTAGCTGATCTTGATTTATATCTTAATCCCTTAGCCGTATGGCATAGGTCCTTCCCCTTCCGATAAGCCTTCCCCTTCAACTTATCGGTCTTGTAGTTCTTGCGACCCAATTCCCGTCTCTTGGCTTTCTGCTCAGGTCTGGCGTTGATCTTCTTGTCCGTCTCAGCCTTCTTCTTTCTGGCTTCCGGATGTGTCCTGTAATATTCAGTCGATCTCCCCATCCTCTTCGTCCTCCTCATCATCAAAATCTATATTCTCTTGCATATCCAAATCCTCTTCCTTTAAAAAAGATGGATATTCCAATCCCAGACGCTTAATCATATACGAATATGGATCAGACGCAAATTCATCTGGTATCTCCCATGTGCAAGGGAATGTACCTATTACCTTTTTAAATTTATCGGCTAATTCGCTACTCATCCCCATATTAACCATTTTATTATAAACTGTAGCTTCTACGCTACTTACATTGCCCCCAACATAAAAACCTGTTGGTTTGTGAACAAAATAAACTTTCTTCATTTTACATGTATTATTCATTTTATTAAAGGTATCCAATTTGATTCGATACTCAAATGTTCCATTATCATTAGCTCTAATGCTCATATTTATCCTTCTTGCGATCTCCATAACTCATATCCATATCACACACCACCGTATCGGTCGTGTCGTTTACCACATGGAACAGGAACTCCGGGCACCCGTGGCAGGCGTTGCTCCCGATCACCACCGCTCCGTGCCTAGGGCAAGCCTTCTTTACCATGGTTCTATCATATATCCGTATATGATTATCGCTATACTTTTCAATATATCTCATGGTATTAAGTAGTGATGGCAAAGACATCTTATATGGGGATACATGTTCTATTGGTATATCCAATTCACCAGATAGGCTTTTGTAAATATCCTGCACATCCCGTTTTGTTCTATACGCAAATATATTAATCTCAGTCATTGCCATATCCATACTCCTAAGAAGATCCGGCTTAGCCAGCCTCCCCGTCGGCTTCCCAAAAGGATCGGATCTCATCCAAGCCCCACACTTCTCGCACCCAACTTGCTTTCCCTCCACCGTATTTATCATAGTGGATGGGGCCTTGCAATACGGGCATACGGATCCGTTTAACATAGCTTTCTGGGCTAAAGATAGCTCTCTCATGCCTTTTCTTGTATTTTGACATTAAATAGATCACAGAATCTATTAAAATTCCTGTTCTCTATTCTCATATCTTCCTCATACCTATCAATTGACTTGATGAAATCATTATAGCAGTCCTTGCACATCCATTGATTGATTACCGCCACGTAATAACCTACGGATGTAGGTCTGTTACACATATCGCAAATACCTAAGCACCCATATCTGGTGAGCTTATCCATCATCTCCTGTCTTGTTATTTCAAGCACCTTGAATTTCTTGTAATTGTCAACTACCTTTGCCATTGTAAATTTGTTTAATAATAAAATAATCCGCTATATCCATTCCCTCATTTATATTGGGTTTTGATTCTAGAAAATTACTTATCTCTATATTCATCCCCCTCATATCCTTGTCTACCTTCTTTCTCCATTCGTTGAAAGCGTCGCCCTTATCCGGGTACAGGACTATCCGCCTCCTACCCAATGTCTCTATCATCTCCCTTTTCAGCATATGGATACCGCCACAGGCCATAAACAACCTACTAGGGTACACGATGTTACAGATAACAGCCGTCTTCTCTGACTCTACTATATACACCGGAGCGTCATTGGGATAGAAGTTGATAAGAAACTCCCCGAACAGGCATTGCCTAAGCAGGTAATCCTGACCGTCCAGTATATGCACCCAACATACATGATCCATGGGAACCTTTACCCTCTTCCCGTCAGGCCCGTAGTCCATTATCTTCCCGGTCCGCACTACCCAATTCTTATCCAGTTGCCAGAACACACAGCACTTACCCCAGTCCCCGAATCTCATCATCCCCACCTTATACAAGCTAAATGCCCTATTGGTATGATACGATCCGAAGATATTGGATAGATAATCCTGAAGATCGGATGTCTCGAAAGGATTAAGCGTCTCAAACATCTTGCTTACCGGAATGCAGTTGGCTATATCCGGATCCATAGGAGGTCTGTACCTCCTTAATACTTTGTTTGAATCGGTAAAAAGATCATTGTTCCCAAGTTCGCTCCCTGTTGGATATTTAAAGTAACCACATTTATTTTTATGATCACACACCCCAAACTGCTCTCCAACGATCTGACCGGTGGTTACGTCCACGTACGGCGTAAAACACTTATCCTTGCCGCATTGCGGGCACGTCAGCTTCCTCCTTGGTTTGCTATGATCCAGCTCATACCGATGAACGCTCTTATTGAACTCCCTAAATTCCATCACCCTCTCCTCTCATTCATGACTCTATATATATAGTCCCTCAGCGGCTCTTTCCTTACCAACTTATTAACATCAAACTCGCCTTCTATGTCCAAGGATCCGACTCTTGATGTAACCGTATAATTAGTTTTCTCGAACTTATACTTTCCTTGAAGATATACTACGGTAGCCATATTCAATATAGGGTTGTCAGTCTGTCTCTTCAACTTATATTGGCTGGTCTTTGCGGTAGGATCACCCGGAGCGAAGTTATATATCTCCTCTATCTCCAATATCTTTCCATAGTTCTCTAATATCATTCTTCTATATAACTCAAGTTGGAAAGCATACTCGTCATAGAAATTGCCTTTCCTGTTTGATTTGAAGTCCAATATAGCGAATATCCTCCTGCATCTCTTTATCTTCTTTTTCTCCGTCTTAGGCTGACCTTTCTTGGCTCCCGTCTTATAGAACTCTCCTGTCTCGACCTCTATCTCCACCATCTCCGGCTCGCCATCCATCTCCACCACTGCGTCCACCGAAGAAGCTACTTTCAATCTCCTTGACCTCAACATCTTTTCGATCAATACAGGTTTTACATGTCTTTCCTTGCAGAATATGGCAAATGATATCAGATCCTCTATCAGTTCATCAATGTTATCCACTAATATCCGCTCCATCCTATACTTGTCTATTCTTAGCTTGGCTTCCTTGACCACCTTCCTGATCCATGTCGGGATCAGCTTTATGTTAACCCCGGTCAGATACAATCCAAATAGATAATGCATGATAGTACCTAAGTCAGCCCTATAGTTAGCGTACTCATCTGGATCCTTACCTTTGAGCCTCATCTCATTCTTCCACTTTTCCAAAGCGCCAGACGTATCACAATACCCATTAGCTATATTATTGGTAGCCCCGTCATATATTATGGGGTATCCATCAGCCCCCATCTCATAATAAACACGCTTGCCAGCTACGGTCATTCTATATAATATTGGTGTTGGGATATCCTTGATCCATTCAGCGGCATAATACTGCTGTTCGGTCTCCAGATCATACTCAACTTCCATTTCCTCTTTAGGCTCTTCAGCAGGCTTTTCATCCTCTACCATATCTTTCTTTGGGATAGTTGATAAAACGTCTAATATGCCAAAGAAAGCGGTAAATTTAGGATCTGTGTGATATGATCTTAATATTGGTAATGATGATCGCCACGCAGAAAGCATATTCATAATTAAACCGGACCTATCCTCTAGATCTATCCTACTATCACTTACCATCGTTATATTTATATGATGCCTGTTTTCTAAACGGGAAATCATATCCTCTATCGATTCTTGGTCACTTATGACTTCCATGACCGAACCTTTTCTATATATCGTATCACTTATAGCCTCGTATCCAAGAACTAGAAGTAATTTTTGTTTTCTTCTATCCATGACAATAATCTGGTTTTTAATTTACCATCCTCCTCGACTCTAGGTGTGAGATCCCTCATCCTTCTGGCTGCCAACAGCCATACGTTACCAAACTCATCCAAGAGCCGGCTGAAATCCATCGTATCTAACAGATAATCGAATCTTGTATGCTCATCAGCCGTCAAGTAGATAATGTTATCATTATCCTCGGCGACCGATTTATATTTCCGTTTAGGGTATAAGTGGCATATGTTGCTTACCCCAGGACATGGTATATATGCGCCGGTAGCAGATCTTCTTATCATACTTAACTTAGCTACGTGGGCGCCAAAGAACACGGCTAGGCTTCTCCCCTTCGGCTTGGCCTTCACCCGTATCGCCGTCCTCCCCTTTGGCGGTAGTTCCTTGGCTCTGCATGCTGGACATAACCCCTTGCTCCTTATGGCTACCATCCTCCCGCATCTCTCACACGGCAACATCCTACCTCTCATGCCTTTTTCTTTTTATAACTTTTATTGAACTCCATAAGGCTCATAGCTCTATATCTTTTAAGCCTATTAATCTTACCCTCAGTCCAATCTTGATCCTTGAAGTTGATGATCGTATCGAATATCTGAGCCAGCTCTCGGATATTAAAATTCCTGTTCTGTATTTTTTTATAGAATCCGGACCTACTATACCCTAACTTGGAAGCCAGATAAGTCTTATTAGATAATGTGAGGATACGATAAATCGTACCCTCCATCTTACTTATCTCCATCAACTTCTCGGCGACGGATGACATGGTTTCGTAGCTAGCCTTGTTGCTTACTATCCTCATGCTTCTCCGGGTTCCTGATCTTACCGTCAAACTCATAGAAATCCATCAACTTCTTCTCCTCCTTAATACAGGTTACCACGAAGTCTAATATAGTCCCTTTCATGCCCTCCTCGAAGTTCTTCTTGGCATGATCAAGGTCATTGGCCCGAACGATGTAGTTAAACGCCTTGCGTTTCTCATTACCCGATTTCTCGTCTACCGTAATATAATCAGCCGTGACCTTATAGAACCGGTCTCCATCCATGGCAAACAATTCCGCTATCCTGAATCGTTTGATATCAACGCTAAACTCACCGGAGATGAATGGTCTCATTTCCTCTATGATTCTAGCCTCACATTCGGTATAAGAAAAGGCATCTACTAAATACTCTTCCTTTACCTTCTTCTTCATGCCGTTCTCGGCATCGGTCTCGTAAGAAACCGTACATTTAAACCAATTGTGCATTTTAATCTATATTATTATTAAACAAAGGATAATCTTTTATTCCTTCACGAATATATCTCTCCGTATCATCATCCACATCATAAGCCTTCTTGAAAAATATCATAGCCTTGTCCGTGTCGTGATCCACCAACGGAAGATATTCCTTTACGAAAAGAACTTTAAGATGATTCATGTGATCAATCTTGCGCCTTACATCAATTACTTTTGGCCATATCTCGGCACGGATTTCACCCATCTTTTTTACATTCTCTTTGTATTCGTTTACCTGATCTTTATACTCCTCCTCGATCTCGTTGTTCTTATCCTTGACAGACTTATAAGCTTCCTTATCTTTCGTGTCAAACATCGGAACATGCTTGATATTGATTATATCCAATCTACTGCATAGCTCCTCATTGGATATGGTGAAATCATATCTAGTCCTGTATAGATCAAATTCACTTAATAACTTAGCTATCTTAATAGCATCATTCTGATCAAGAACGGCTATATTCAAGCCCTCCAAATAGTAGAAGAAATGAGATGGAGAAATAGATTTATATCCATACGTCTTCATGACTGGAGGCTCATCTATAAACCTGACACCTTCCTCCGCACATCTTGTTACGATCAATTTCTCTACCTGCTCATCAGTAAGATCATATATCTCCTGATCGGTCATCTTATCAATTGTCTTCATCATCCTCATCCTCCGACATCGTTATAGTCTTTGTAAACTTTTGTTTATAAACTTCACTCATAAGGCAGTCAAAAGTCCTATCATGCATACTAGCCATAGCACTGGCTTCTACCATAAGATCCATCTCAATGTTCTTTACCGAGATTTCATAGTTATCATCATCTTCTTTATAGAAGATGACTTTACCACCATACTCGAAACCGTCATCTTCGATCTTAACCATATCGATGATCTTCTCCAATTCCTTTACAAACTCACTCTTTTTCATATATGTAATTTTTATGTGTCTACAAAAGTAGACATTTTGTTTTTGAATTAAATTAAATAAACATTATTAATAGTTAATATCATCCTTTCTCCTATCATTCATGTTTATTCCTTCATAAACTCAACACAACATTTATCCACTCTGGTTATTGTTCGATAGTCATCGGTACGGATACTATATCCTTTATAGCTTTTGACTATAGTACATATTTCTCCTTTTTCTATAACCGTACCACCCTTGCTTTTTAAATGGCAAAGGGTTTTTACGATTTTATCCAAAGCCCCTCTTTTTAAAGAGGGGATAGTATCATATTTCATATATTCTTTTGATTTTCAATGTATTTTATAATTGTTTGTTCGGATATATGCCCTACCGATTCTACATAAAAAGATCTTGTCCATAATGTAGGAAGCTCTCTTCTAAGAGATTCAAATTCTTTTCTTAACATGTTAGCTGTATATCCTTTCAATTGTGAAACAATATGAGATACACAATCAGAAGGAGTTGCTTTTATAAATAAATGAACATGATCCGGCATTATCTCCAGTTCTTTTATTTCCCAATTGTTTTGACTAGCTTTTTCGTATAGAAGCTCTCTTAATCTTCTTTCGATATCTCCTACGAGTTTCTTTCTTCTATATTTAGGGCACCAAATTATGTGATACCCCAAATTATAGACACTTCCTCTGTTTGTTTTCCACCTGCTATCCATTTTTTACTGATTTGTTTTGCAAATATAGTATACTGTTATTATATTTGTGCCGTAAAAATAATTAAAACATGATCTCATACAAGTACAATATATATAAATCTAAGAACACTAAGCATTTAGATAAAATGCTTAGGGAATGTGCATTTGTATGGAATCATGCCTTGAATTTACAAAAACGTTATTACAGGAGATTTGGAAAATATATTTCACTGAACAGGCTTCAAAAGCACTTTGCCAAACGAATCAAAAGAATCTTTTTGCATTCCCAGACCGTACAGGAAATCCTTGGACGTCTTGACAATTCCTATAAAAGGTTCTTTAAAAAGTTATGCAAAAGACCTCCGAAGTTCAAGAAAGCAGAGAAGTTTAACTCCTTTGTATTTAAACAGGGAGGATTTGCTTTGAATGGAAATGTTTTCACGATCAATAAGATAAACAAGCGTTTTAAGTTCTCATATTCCCGTCCTTACGATGGGAATGTAAAACAGGTCAGAGTTTTAAGGGAAACATGTAATAGATATTCCATTGTCATCGTAACAGACTCGAAATCGAATAAGACCTATGAAAAGTCACGTAATGGTGCATCTGTAGGAATCGATTTCGGACTTAAAACTTACATGACATTAAGCGATGGAAAGTCTATTCAGTCTCCTTTGTTTTTCAATAGATATCAAAAGAAGATAAAGAAATGTAATCGCAACCTCTCAAGATCTGAAAAGGGATCGAATAACAGGAAAAGAAGGTTGTTCGAGCTTCATCAGACAAACAGGAAAATCATGAATCTACGTAGTGATTTTCAATGGAAGTTAGCACATCAGTTGTGTAAACAATATGATTATATTTTCATTGAAGATCTAAACATTGAAGGAATGAAACGTTTGTGGGGGAAGAAGATTTCCGATCTCAGTCATTCTTCTTTTATTAACAAACTTACGTATATCGCTTCAAAGTATGGAGTGATAGTACATAAGATTGACAAATGGTATCCTTCTTCCAAAACTTGCGAATGTGGCTGCATTAATAAAGGTCTGTTGTTATGCGACCGCACATGGGTTTGTCCCGGATGCGGTTCTATCAACGACAGGGACCTCTTAGCCTCTAAAAATATCCTTCGGAAGGGCATTTCCGAATTGGAGAGTACGGGTAATTCCAACGGTTGTAAAACCGGGGTCCCGTACACTTGTATCCAAGAATCCCAATCACTTTAGTGGTGGGAGTATGTCAAATGTATTTATATTGTTATTTTTCACTTTAGCTATATTATCATCTTGTAGCAATCTTGCTTTAAGGTCATCTATAGTCCTTAAATCCATATTATATGTGCATAGATGAGCGTTCCCGTAACCGGTTAAATTGTCTATTACAGCCACATGATATCCGCCACCTATCTTATACACTTCCTTGACCTCCCATATATCCCTGCTATCATATTCATATCTATTGTTCCGGTCTATAAAATCTTGCTTTATAGATACCATATCTCCTTTTTTAATATTCATATCTTCTTATGTGTTTATATATTATTTGCCTGCTCAGCCAATCCAACGAACATGGGCGGACGCCTCGCTTCCCTCCGCACGTCTTACCTATACACGCCGGCTCCACTGGCAACGCCGCCCATGACATCTTGGATGTCTCTCCCGTAAATCTGATAGTGATCGTCACAGCTCTCAAATGTTACTTGATAGCTGTTTAACTCCATCCTAATTGTCTCGCAATACCTTTCATCTCGCTATACGCGATCCTGTGACATCCAACAACCAATATATCATTCTTATAGCTATTGATCTTCCATTTGTGACCGGTTATATCCAATGCCATATCGTGTTGGAATTTACCGCCATTATGGAAGAGCTTTATCAATTTCCAAAGTCTCTCAGCTTCAGCTTGTTCTATCTTGATATTCTTGCTAGTCTCAATTATGCCATTCTTAATGCGAAGCCATACGTTAGGCTGGTCATCCTCCAAATAATAATGTGAATATAATTCCAGAATCTTGCCAGACTTCCACATCTCGATCTGTTCTTCAAATTTTTTCTTGCGATCTTCTTTTTCTTTTCTTCTTTTTTCAAAAATTAAAGCCTCTTTTTTCGCCTGACTGTCTTCCCATCTCTGACATCTGGCCACATACTCAGCCCACGTTCCTTCACCACAAATCTCATCTACTATCACATTGATCGTTCCTAAAGTTTCTAACGCTTGATGATTTAGCAATACCTCAAACACACGCTTTAACTCATGGACATATTCACTTTTAATCTTATCCGATTCATAAGATAACTCATGTTTAGTTCCGATCCAGGTGTTTGCACTCTTTTTAAGAAGGCTCTTGGGAGTACCCATATTAAAGAACTCAATATAATCCATTAGACTTCTAAATACTCCCCAAACATCCCTATAAGACAGGCTTGTTCTAGCCTTCTTGTATTTCTCGATAACCTCTTTGATAAGCTCCAATCGACTGGTGATAAAAGCCATGCTGCCATCATCAGACATATTATATCCAACAGAAAATACCTTTGAACCAGTTGGTATTGCACTACGAACACAACGTTGATGTTCACAGGTAGAAGAAGAATAATACTTATCGTTAAGCAAATACGCCTTTTCACCACACTTATTTCTTACGATTCTTCCAACCTCAAAATGATAACCATAAGAATAAATACTTCTACCTTCAAAGAAAAGATTACTACCTCTTGCGGATTCTTCCTTTTCGTTTGCCCACAAATGAGCGACCATAGAGTTGTTCATATCTATTAAGTTTTGAGTGTTAACTATTGATTATACTTGCTAAAAATAACATCGACACAAGTTCCGCCAATAGCGTTTGCGTCATTATACGAATAAAAACCTTCTGTTCCCCAATCCACACCAACTGGACAACCATCTGCATGTTTTACAAAGTCATCAACTTCTTGCGCTTCCTCGTCAGATAACCCCGTCCAATCATCATTTATCAAGGCTCCAACCCAATAAACCGGGAGCCTGTATCTTATTACCTCTATATTCATAATCTCATCAATTTACAATGTGAATTTTCAAATACGGGAACCATTCCATGCGCCCTGAAATACTCGGTCGTTATTTTAAAAGCGTACAAGGCAGGTCTTTCTTGGATATTTCGTGTTGTCTCATAAAGAGATATTGGCTGGCAAACATAAAATTTCTCATTACCAAGACACCCAAAAACCCCATCCAAATAACTTTCATCACAATTAGGGCCTCCCAGTATCAACAAATCACATCCTGTCTTTCGTGTTCCGAGAATAAATGTCTTGTTCTTGTTTTCCGGAAGCATGAATATTTCCTTATCAATCTTAAACCAGTCAATCTGGCAACTCTCTACATCACGGCGAACAATCTCGTCAATCTCACGGGCATATTCTTCTTGTGTTTTCATACTATTTCATTTAATAGACCAACATGCACATCCCCATTCTCATAATAAAGCTGACCCTCATACTGGTTATGATGAAGCTCCTCACGTATCGCATCTTCATCGTCAGCCCAATGTTCATATTCCTCATGCCAAGCCTTGAAAAAATTATTATAACATTTTTCTATTAAATCCTCTAAAGAGAAATTCTCCGGGTAAGTACACCAAGTATCGTAATAATCAATTATTGGTTTAAGAAGATAATAATCATAACACATCCCTGTTAATGGACAATTGTCTTCATATCCCAATATTACCCGACTGCGTCTGCACTTGTAATTATATTTCCCATCTATATATTTGCCTATAGAATAATATTTACCTTTCGTGATATGTGGCATAATGTTGTTATTGATATACCTGAACAATAATTTACCGCATAGATTCTTAGGGAATATATCACGATGATAATCTGTAGGATGTTCATAAATAGGATCATTGTATTTAAACTCATAACTAAAATCATATCTCTCGTATCCAACTTCCCAATTATAAACCCTAGTATCTGTCATATCCTCAAAGGCTTTCATCGACTCTTGATAGTCTGTACTATAAGCATCCATACATTGCTCCATTACATTCCAGCGCTCACGCTCTATGATCTTTTCTTGTGAATCTTTTGACAGTTCATCAAACTTATACACTTTTAATACAATCTCTTTCATAATTCCTCCTCTTTTAATATAATTAGATCCCTAACGTCAATCGAATGACATACGTACCTCCCAATCTATGTTCACGTTTAGAGATATGATTGTAGTTATTCTCACGAACCACTACAATCCCGATCCAAGTATTACTCATCCTTTATCTTTACGAATGGGTTTTCTACATAAAACTCCACTACATCCTTAGATTTTATAGATGTCACTATACCGGTGGTATCTACAAATCCATCCGTCTCATCCATTGTCAAATCTTCTATTTTATCTCCCGGTAGAAAACAAAGATTATAACCTTGATCGATGTACATAATCATTTTTAACTTAACCATATCATCAATGATTCCTCTCATCCTTTCTACGACACTCAATTGATCATTTGTAAGCATCAATTTACTTTTAGGAGACTTTGCCATCCTTATGTCTCCATTCTTGTCAACCACAATCAAATCATTAAACCTATACACATCTTCCTCGCTCGCATAATATGTTTTTGAACAACGTAACTCACCCTTATGATTTATTACAACATCAAAACTCTCCAATTTTCCCCTTACAGCTCTCCCGTTTTTGTATTCCCATACATAATCGTCTATTGGGGAAAATCCATACAATGACCTAAAAGTATCATATATTGATATTTTTCTCTTAGGAATACTATCGCCCTTCTTAAAACACTCCTCGGACGAATAGAACAGCTCCCCCTCTAACCTCTTATCAGTCCTACCTCCTCCCCAAGTTCCTATATATCTAACCACTCCATATGTAAAACTGATTAAGATCTTATCAATCTCAAACCATTCTAATCTTTTTGTCGCATCATTAAACAGATACCCACTTTCCTCATAGATTAATAAAGAATTCGTCATAATTCGTTTTTTTTAAAATTACTTAATATTATTTGCTTTGACAACTATCAGCCTCATGATCCTGAATGAGCTCATATAGCTCATAATCACTACATTCGGCTAAACACAAAGAGAAGACATTTCTGTCATTAATTAGAAAATAACTATCTTCTAATACGAAAATAGATCTTCTTGTATTTAAAAAGAAGTCCCATAATTCATTACCTCTTTTATTCCCAAACACCTTCTGAAATGTATGACGATCTGCCTTATTCTCGAATTTACGCATCCGTCTAATCCACTCATATCCGTGCCTCACTAAATCCAATCCGCCGGCTTCATCGAAGCTCCCGTTTTTATCAATCCATTTATTTACATCTATCAACATACTACCTTATAATATTACATTAAACAACTCATTAAGTCTATCTACCTCACTTAGGTATTCATCTTCTTTATCAAACCTAATTTGCGTCCCTCCATCCAATCCAAAGGACAGGGTAAAGGATATAACCCAGCCCGATCCGTCTACGGTCTCCCCCTTGGGCGTCCATGACATCACATGTTTCTTGGATATCCACCATCTCCCTATCTGAACGAAATCAGGATAGTTGTCCATTAAATACACCATCTGACTAGCCATCTTATTAACATCATCAAAAGGCACTATATGATACTTGTTTCTTATCCTGACCTTCAAGAAGGGGTTATCCATATTATATGCCGCAAATGCTGATATCACGGAACTAGGATATCTAACTCCTTTTATTATCACCCATTTCATATATCACCCCCTCTTTATATAACATAAGGTAATTATATACTACTTTGCACTATCTCTAAAACAATAAAAGGACACATAACCATGTATCCTTTTATTATTCAATCGTTTTTCTCATTTTTCTTTCCCTTTCCTTCTTTTTTAACGCTCCAAGAAAGAGTTTTCCGAAAAAGAGGATCACGGGGATCTATTTTGGGATTATAGCCGAATATGTTATCGGCTATTCTCTTCATCTCCTTCTCAATATCTTTATGTATTACTACTTCTATGTCTTTCTTTTTTCTCATGCTGCCATATTCTTTAACTGTGAATACCTTAATCGGTGTCCGATATTCTGCAAAAGTACATCGAATCTTTCACATTCGGAAAGATGTTTGGTATTATACCTAAAAGCTGATGAGTCCACGTATCTTTGCAGATGTTTCCTAGACACCCAATGATGGACACCCTTCAACGTTCTCTTTAAGTGTCCCCAGAATCCTTCGATCGTATTAGTATGTCTATACCCAATGACGTAAGCGCCTTTCTTATGATAGACAACACCGTGATCGTATAGGTTAGGATCTAAGTTTCTATAAGCTTGCCATTCATCCGAGAAGATTGTAGATCCCGGACATACAACATCATTGATGATCGGGATCAAGGTTCCGGCTTTCGTATCGCTAACAACCTTAGCTATAACAAAGCCTTCTCGTTGCAGCATACCAAATACCGGGACCTTGTCCTTACAACTCCTGCCTCTTGCGTTTCTTACCTTCTTACTACTATGCCTATTCTTATTCAATCCTCCTATATAAGTCTCATCTATCTCAACCTCTCCATTTAGACATTGGCTAGCATCTATATTGAAACAATTCTGGATACGTTGCAACATGAACCAAGCCGTCTTTTGTGTTACGTTAATGAACTTAGCCAACTGAACGGAAGAGACACCCTTCTTAGCGTTTATGACGATATAGCAAGCCAACATCCATTTCCTCAACGACACTTTCGTGTTCTCGAAGATCGTGTTTGTCCGGACGTTAAAGTACTTCCCCGTATTCTTGCACTTGTATCGGTTTCCCTTGCATTTATAAACCTTTGAGTCTGGATCGTACGGAGACACGACATGATCACCCCATCTCTGCCTCTCCAAAAAATCAATACATGATTGCTCGGTAGGGAAGAACTTCACTAACTCATCAATAGATTTAAAATGATTCATCTCAAACATAACACTCTGATTTTTACTCTATAAAGATAATGAATTCGTTCCAAACCAGCAATCAAACTATAGTCTAACATAATCTAGTTAAAGTTATTTTAGTTTTAATTGGGATTGTTTAGAAATAAGATTGCTATATTTGAAAACAAACTTTAAAATCTAATGCCATGAATATAGATAAATTGCGATTGCAAGATATTACACTAAACTCTATTTTTGTATCAAAAATAGAAAATTCTGAATCTTTGTCTATTATTGTTATTTGTAACACAAAAGAAGAGGCCGAAATATTAATAAATGAATTAAAGAAAGAACAGTTCAATTTTCAATACAAGATAGATAACGATGATATATATCATTTCTATATCAAATTCCCAGTTATTGATGTAGAATTATCAATAAATACACATTTTACAAAAAATGACTATGTTGGATACAAAAAACTTGATTCTGATTTAGTGAGCCAAATAAAAGTAGGTTACTTTTATTATGGACAATATTATTGTTCTAGTGATTATGTTAATATCAATGATATTACTCCTAATATTTGTTCGAACTAATTTTTTTATGAGGATATGATTTTGAAATAGGATAAAACTCATTTTTCTTTTCCTTTTCTTGATTTTTACTTGGAATAAAAATTTTCTTTTCTTCTCTTTTCATGTTTGTAATTTTTAAAAGTTAATAAATATAATAAAACAAAAGCGGGACTAGCCTAAATCTAATCCCGCTTATCTTTTAATTTTACTGTTTAGTCTACTTATCCATTATTCTGAATAGCTCGAATGAGTAAGTATCCTCATGTGTTAAGCCGTGTCCAGCGTCCCAGATCCCGTGATGTGTTAGGATCATATAAGATTTTCCTTTCATTTCCACGGTCCACTCTGAGTATATTGCATTATCAAACTCCTTATCAAAAACTATACTCATCGTATTTGGATCAAATTCATATGTGAATCCATCTACGCTAACAGTATTGTTTCTTCTATCAGTTGTTTTTTCATACCCAGTCCCGTCTTCAAAGAACGCATATACCATTTGTTCTTTGCCTGCTTCTCGAAGCCACATTCCTACGATAGAGGTATTATTACCAACTACATTTTCGACACTAAAACGATCGTCATCGTGGCAAGAAATAAGTAGGAAACATGATATCGCTAATAAGTATATGATACGTTTCATGATTACTCTCCTTTTGATATTACGCAAAATAGTATTACGATAGATTTATTTTTACAAAATTAATATTTACAATTAGAACTCAATACCTATCTTGAAATTAAATCCGTCTATACTCTTACTAGAAGAATGCCCTCTAAAAGAATATCTCCTAGCTTGTGACCCATAACCTAGGGAAAAATTAACAGCTGATTGTTTTCCAAGCATATATTTTACACCGACAAAGGGATTACAGTAAAAACCATTTCCACCATAATCGCTAGTGACATCAATGGCATAACCAATCCTTAATCCTATAAAAGGAACTATCTGTCCATTGGTAAAGTTCCCTCGTAAATCTGCGAAAACGGGAATTAACGCTGATTCACTATCAGTGAAATATGATACTCCTGTTCCCGCACCGAAGAAGAAATACGGATTTAATTGGTATCCGTGAGATGTGGTAAATTGGATACATCCATCATCCCCCGTAGTATATCCCAAATCCAAAAATCCTCGATACCCTTTAATATCATAAGTCCTCTTAGGACCTAATATTTTCTTAAACGAATAAGATGTATCCTCTTCTTTCCCTAATTTTTCTATCTCATCCATTTGATAGACAAAGATACTTTCGTCTCTGGTCTGTACTTTTATGGATTTGTTTGGTACTTGCTCTATGATAAGACCTCTGATTACACTACCGTTCTTTAGATAAACAACATCTTGTGTTCTCCCCTGTGAATAGGAGTAGGAAACAACTAAAAATAAAAAGGCTATCGCATATAGTATTTTTCTCATCTTACCTTGGTGAATTTAGTTTGTGAATTATATTCTTCTGTGTTAATATATATTTCCGTAGATGATATTTTGGATATCTCTACAAAAATCTTGTTCTCAACCCCCATCTGGGTTATGCTTAATACGACTTTGTAATTATTATTACCTCGTAGTTCCTCATACAATTTTACATCTCCTAAGGGTGGATTGGATTGATTGTAAAATGCGGCACTTTCTTGGGCATGCTTAACGAAATTCATAGAAGCGCCATCTAATCCATATATTATATTGTCTTTAGTACATTGAAATGTTAACATCCCTAGTCCATCACCATTTCTCCATGTACCTATCAACCAATCCGGTGGAGAGAGTTTAAACTCTGTTTGCGAAGTGTTTTTATCTCCATTTTCCCAATCCTCATTTCCATCATCTCCGCATGATGAAAATATAAGCATTATGTACATCAATAAGAAATACATAAATCTCACTTTTGTTACCATAAATCTATTGCTTTTATCCTCCCTATCCCCTTCGTTCGGTGGTTTCTAAATATAAAGAAGCGTGGGGACTATTGGATGTTACCGTATTTGAGGCTCTGGACTGCCCACCACTCGATAACAAACAACAGCCCCACGCCTTATGATTGTGTATAGTTTGCCCCTAAAGGTAATAATACAACAACATAGGCGTAGGAGGCATCTTTGTCTATCATCCCGAGTGGTTGAAATTGTCCAGATTTCAAATACGAGATAATATCTTAACGCTTCTACGTCTTTATTCTAATACGTGGGACAAAGATAGAAATATGAAAAATTAAAAACAATTTAATTTGTATTAATTTCTCTCAAAACACTAAATATCGGTTTGATTATTGTATAGTTATTTGAAGTTTGTCATAGAGATGACAATAGTAATGTAACTTGCAATAGTTACAAAAAAAAGAGGAGGCTTTATTATGAGCAATTACTCAGAAAAGCTTCTGGATCTTATTTTTAGCAAAGGTTCTATAGCTAGAGGCATGAACCCTAAGTTGTATCGAAGAGATTGTTACGGCAATCTCATGTTTCGACGCTCTTATGGCAAGTACACTGAATTAGGGTGGAATGTTGACCATTCTAAACCTATTGCTAAAGGAGGAACAAATAGCATTCGCAATTTACAACCCATGAATTGCTTTGCCAATTGTTCAAAAGGAGCCAGATATTAAGCTTTAGACAGTATGTCTATTTTGACATACTGTCACCTCCTCTCTTTATTTCTAACAAACTCAATACCTATTAGTTTATGACTGTTGGTGATAATTATTGATAGGGAGGTGTAAACTGGTATATAATTACCTAACATAAATTCATTGGATAAAATTTATCCGCGCTCTCTTTCCCGTCTCCTCGAAAGTTAGCCAGCCCGCATGTCAGGATGCTCACAAGGTTATCCACCACCTCCAACTCGCTCGATTTGAACCACGCCAACTGGCTGTAAGTTTCACCTATCCATATTATACTCATTCTCCCGTCCCGACTGACCTCCTTCACCAGCCCTATATGGTTTTTAGTGTCCTTAATCACATTTAATTCGTCAATATTTGTAAGCCGAACAAAATCCATCGGCCGTATCACTTTATTCTCGTCCATGTCTTTATCCTCCTATATTCTTTTTATTCTCTCAATTTACGCTTAACCTCTTTAACATATTTAGTAGAATGTAGTCCCCTATGCAATCTTATAGCCCGATCTATATCCTTGTTCGGATTATGATGAGATTGATATATCTCGAACATTTCCCTAGCCTTGATAGGATTTGTTCTATCATCGTATCTATACCGCTTTTTCTCCCGTTTAAGACACAATATCCTATTAACCTCATCTACATACACCTTTTTCATCTGCCACCTCCCTAACGCCCCTGAAGTGGCGTTGTGCGCCCGATCGTCATTCCTTGACTCCACGAAAGACAGGGCGGTCGCCAGCTTATCCCATACCCGTGCCTCGACCACGGCCGGCTTCGGGGCGAGGGGCATGCCTCCGTTTCCTTTTGGCGGTGTTAATATTATCATCGCCATCACAAGTAAGTATCTTATCACGTTCCCTTGTTTTTATAAAACTCCTCCCCGAATTTCACATTATCCACATAATCTTCCATGCACTCATGAACAATTATATGAATATCACCCTCCGTGTATGTCACCTCTGACATCAGCCTCTCATTAGTCATCCACCAAGAATAACTATCAATATGCCGTATCTCAAATCCACGACCATGTAACAGGCACATAACATTGTGTCTTAAATCCCTACCCATCATTATACACTCATACACGATATATCCGTTTATATTTTCATGAGACTTTCCGAACGTATAAATATACCTGCTCATCAACTTATACAACTCCCTTGCCACAGGATTCGGGATCGCCTCATCCATATCAAAATCATCACCCGTATCAATAATCTTATCCACGTCCCGTTCATCAATACAAGCCCTAGGCATTCCTATCGTCCGTACATAAAGGCGTGATCGGTGATCCCTACTTAACACTGTCCCGATATACTTTTCTCCTTTAGTGTATCCTATATTATGGTTGCCGGTTATATTAAATACAATTTCAGCTCCTATCTTAATTTCATCCATATTCAAGATGTTTGTATCATTTGTTATCTTTTTTATACAAAAAGAGGATATAATGGCATAATATTATGATATCAAGACACGAATGCGTTATCTATCATATTATCATACATATCCTCTATACAACGTCATTTATGGCATTATATCGTATATGATGCCGCAGGTCATAAATACATCTAATTAACCCTTTTTTAAGGGCTTATTGCCATTTAGGTAACTAGCTATGCCTAATATTTTCGAAATAAGGGCTTTTTTAGCCTTATACTCATCGTTTATCCCTATTATCGCATATCTGTATACCATCCCATCCTTCGACACCTCCACGCCCACGTATTTAGGCGCAACGGCATCCCTATGTAATACGATAAACGGGCTTTTGCCGTCTAGCTCATTTATCAACTGATTAAACTGTCGCCTTGTCATCTGATAGTGATATTATTTCCATGTTATAAATACGATCTCTTTTTACCCTTATCTTCTCGCACAGCTCATCGAAGCACCCATCTTCTTCTAACCTACCAACATAATATGATACATTCGATTTAGAGCTTCCTTGAAGATATATATTTCCTCCTATATTCCTTGAGAAAAAATTAGGTAAGATCATCTTTTGCCTCTTATCCTTATTATCTATGTAAGATATAACAACAACCCACAACTCTGGCTCCCGTTCTTTTATCGATAACATAAGATCGAGACTCGATTGACTATTGATATTCCTCCTGCCAGTTTCGTTATAACGAAGAATAATATAATCATCCGCTTTATCATCCTCAATCATCACGACCATAGGGCTATTACCCTTCCCATTATCACATAATATTCTTGGCTCTTTCCCGTTGCGGAGACATACCTTATCGTAATCTCCGTTTTTGTATATCTCAAAATCAAACTCTATCACCATATCATTTCCTCCTATTGATATATTGTTGTGTACGACCTTCTTTTATTTTTTCAAAATAAAACTTATTTCCATATAACCGGGTGAAGCAGATGTTATATCCGAAATGCTCCGCACGTCTGATCTGCGCATATCCTCTACTAATATCCTTATCGTCAGCTAATGTAACAAAACAGTGCATTCCTACTTCTGTATTCAAAACCAAACTCTCCCAATCCTTTACTTCCATATCAAATTTCCTTAAATATTTTTTTGTTATAATTATCGCTATTGTACCATCTATCAATATCCTTATATTGTTCTGGATAAACCCCATAAGACTTGCACCACCTAGGTAATAGCTCGTTTAGCACGTCCAGTGCCGTCGCAAGGTCGAACGTAGCTTCCTCCTTGATACCACATCCCGATCCACTTCCACGACTCGGTATATAGGCTCTACTATATGCTACACTCATTCCATATTCTCCATGACTCAGATACCCGATGTTGGGTGAATCAGGGAAGGCGTAATACAACATTATATAATCACCCTTACTCCAACCTCTATTATAAGTATCATCCTGCCATGCGAAAACCCTGCAACCGGCTTCTTTTAATTCCGCTGCCGCTCTTTTTAAAATATTATCTTCCATACTACTTACATTTAAGTTATGCCAAGGTGCCGGGAACTGACCCCGGATCATATCCGCACACGTACGATTATGATATATCCTTCCACCCCGCCAAGGTCATGGTCACAATATTAACAAACTAAAATCTAATGTTCATATCATTACACATCTTAAAGAAGACCTCCCTTATGATCTTTTTATACAAGATGTATATCTCATCATCATCATCATCGAACTCCACTTCCCATGAACGTAATAAATACCTGATATCGCAATCCGCTATATGAATCCTGAATATAGACGGAACGCTCATTATGTAGTCCTCGAAAGCTTTCTTAATCCCATCCCTTTTGATATGTTCTTTATACTCATCCTTAAACACGTTAAGCATAAAAGCCAGATACTCCCTATCATATCTAAACTGCTTTTTGTAATTATCAGTATCTATATGATCTAGTATATATATTTCTATAGCGTCCCTGTCGTATTTTGACATACCTCTTCCTCCTGTTTTTGATATTTAATGACCCTTTTCTCCCCATACGCCTTCGCTAACTGAATAAGCTGGCCGGTAAACACCTTGGTACGGTGTCTTACAATCTTATCCACCAACTCCGGGCATCTGGTTTTCCACCTGTAATTTACCTCGCTATGCGCTTTCTTTCTATAATATCTGTAAAACGTCACAGCCACCACTATCTCGCCGTTTTGCTCAAAATCAACCAAATCATAATTATTGTAAACTATTTCGTTCATGTCGTTATTATTTTTATGTACTTAATCACCTCTTTTGGCAAGGATGCTAGATCCTTAACTCTTTTACCGAAATCGTATGTCTTTCTCTTCCACGGATAATAATCCCCTACATACATCGCTATTCCTTGAGGATGGAACGGGTTCGAGCTACAACTAAATATCGGGTAATACGGGATATTATTATGATTATTACTCTTACCGCTTACACACACGATAGTATATCTATCAGCCGTTTTATCACCAAAATCATACACCCTTACTTTTACTTTTACACCATTAGCGTTTGTTATAATATTATTCATACGCACCTCCTTTGTTGTTCACTATTAAACTAATCTATCTCCCTACCATATATAGTATACGATCCACACCAGCCACGATTCTCATTCGAGACCCTAATATGATCTACAGGCTTATCTCCTGCCATACAATTGGCGTAAGATAATACCGCCGACATGCTTCTAAACCCAGAATCCGTTGCCGATTTAATAAGCTTCCGATCGTACCCGAATACCCATATCTTTATAACATCTTTCTCTTTTACCGTCCTTCTTACTCGCATAATCTTGCCATATAATAAATAAACATAAAATCTATCTTATCACGGTCATTACGATCCACCCTATGCCCGGTTAGATCCAGAATAACACGACGTTTCTCTACTACCGGTATATTATCGACCTGGATCTTTATATACCGGTATTCCATGACCTCCAATTTCTTGGATAGTATATCCCGAATATCTTGCCGACGGAAATACATGTTTATCCCTATGTGGCTGTATGTTAAAAGACATTCGTCTATTATCCCATCTGTATCGAATAACAACAACATATCATCCTTTTCGATAGTATATTCCATATCAATAATCTTGATACGTTTACCTCCATCCTCCTTCTTAGCTATTAAAACCTCCGTCATTTCATTCTCTGTCGTAAGGATATAATACGCCTCTTCTCTCGTAATATTATCCCGTAGATAAAGCAGCGCTTCATCTTGTAGTTTCATAATCTCGTCCATACTATTAGTATTTTATATTACCACGCCAAAAAGAACGGCGGTCGACACCCGTAGCCTGCCATGCCGTGACACCGCCGCCCGTTCCCCTTGGTATTATTCTGCCACCTCTAATTTCCCGTAATAAGGATAAAAACAACCGTCTCGATAAACCGAATATCTGAGCGTTTTATCCTTTGCTTCATAGATGGAAACACAACCGCTGTTATAAGCGTTGGATAGTTCTTTTGCTACAAATCCACCTATTCGTTTATAGGTTTTAGGCGTATCCGCCAACGGCCTGCCTACATATATTTTTACCCTCTTGCACTTTTTGTCGCCTACGCATATATCCTTTCCTCTAAGCTCCATTAAATAAATGAATCTCATATCAACCGATTTTAAATCCAACATTCCTCTACCTCTATCTCCATACGATCCTCCCAATTACATAAATCAGGGTTCTCTCCTTCATAAAAGTAATAGTAAGCCCATACTTCAATATCGCCCACTTTTACACACCCATCACTGCACCATTCCACAATATCGTCATTCCTGCATACGTTTGTCGGTTCAGCACCAAGCGACAATAGTTTGTTTATTATATTGTCACCGAACCTTTCTTTCGCTTCCTCTTTCGTCATATCACTATCAGATTTTTAATATTACACTACCGCCAAAGGAGAACAGGGAACGGACGACCAGCGGGGCCGACCCCACGCCACCACTGTCCCCGTTTTCCCTTGGTTTCCTCCGCATCACCCCATACTAATAAACAATATCTACCACCAATAACACCATACCCACCATCACTCACAACTGCCTTGCCTTGACGGGAAACTCCTACCACTTGCAAACTTTTACATTTGATTGGAAGATACCCCTTGCTTGAAAGGCGTTTCCTTGTCTGAAAGGTGTTTTCTTGCTTGTTGGGGTTTTTCCCTTGTTTGGAGGTGTTTTCTTGCTTGTTGGGGTTTTTCCCTTGTTTGGAGGTGTTTTCTTGCTTGTTGGGGTTTTTCCCTTGTTTGGAGGTGT
>OHRS01000188.1_pt1 | contig 46318 bp, 34 predicted proteins | sample 1578441 | NCBI WGS metagenome assembly OHRS01 (sample SAMEA3879592, study PRJEB24766) | human gut metagenome | biome: human-associated habitat; feature: feces | place: USA | collected 1985/1987
CCCCCGGTCGGATGCCGGGGATTCCCCAGGTTCGGCTGCGGGGGCGAACAGATCTCCCTGCCCTGCCAGCGCAGCTTTTTTAGCGGCTGCGGACTTCGCACGCGCCACCTCCGCCAACTGGGTCTGGGCCGCCTGACGGGGCCCTTCGGGCAGCGGTTCGGCAGGAGCCAGGTTCGTCAGATCGTTCAGGAACATCCGGAAATCCAGCTCGGCGAAAAGAGCCTTCAGCTCGTCGATCCTGGGGGCGCACACCGTCAAATCTTCCTCCCGAAAATCGATCGGCACATCCAGGCAGATGGTCGTCAGCCGCTTGGCCAACAGGAGTTTGTCGCCCCACTCGGCGATCTTCTCACCCTGCCGGCCCTTGATCCGATCGGCGTTTTGCAGGATATTTTCCACCGTCCCCCACTCCTGCACCAGCTTGCAGGCGGTTTTTTCCCCGATGCCCGGCACGCCGGGAATGTTGTCCGAAGCATCGCCCCACAACGCCAGGATGTCACGGACCAACTGCGGATTCTCGATGCCGTATTTCTCGCGGATCGCCTCCCGGCCGACGATTTCGATACCGTCGTTGCCTTTCTGTTTGTAGATCTTACAGTTGTCGCACACCAACTGTCCGTAGTCCTTGTCGGGCGTAACCATGAAAACGTCGTAACCCGCTTCGACGCCCTTGTGCGCGAGCGTGCCGATCACATCGTCGGCCTCGTAACCGGGCACCTCCAGCACCGGAATACACATCGCCTCGACGATCCGCTTGACATAAGGCACCGACAGCAGGATATCCTCCGGCGTTTCAGCACGGTTGGCCTTGTATTCGGGGAAAATTTCGCGGCGGAAACTGCCGCCTTTCGGGTCGAACGCGACGCCCAGCAGGTCGGGATGCTCCCGTTTCTGGATGTCGCGCAGAAATTTCGTGAAACCGAACACCACCGAGGTATTCATCCCCGCACGATTGCGCATGGGACGCCCCATGAACGCATAATAATACTTGAAAATCAATGCATAGGCATCGACAAGAAAGAGTTTTTTCATATAATAGCAATACACTCTGCTTTTCTTACAAAAACAGAATTACTAAAAAGTCTTTTGAAAATTAAAGAATAAAATATCAACACCTCACAGGTAAAATATACTTACAAGCCTTGTTTTACCTTTACTTGTTTGATAAATTCATTTAATGTCAAGATACGAGAATGATATTCCTCCGGAAAACTTGAAATGTAAGGCTTTGGAACGACTAAACATACATCCGATTTATACATTTCCGCCAGTTGATTCGACGAAATACCTTGTTGTAATGTAAACAAATGCTTAATTCTTACACGATCTGCCTCATTAAGAATTTGCCGCCAACGATCTTTACAAGTAGTTTTCGAAGCAAGAACAACTAATTTGTTTTCATCAAATTTCAAATTAGCGTATGCTTCCTGACTCGGAAACAGAAAATCAGGACGTTTATTTATTTCCGTAACGGCTTGCGAATTATATTTTAGACTAAATACATTAAAAATCTCTTCAAGATGGTGTTCCAAGGATTTTCCAGCCCGGCTTTTACGTCGATTAAGAATTGTATTGGCTGTTTCCACAAGTTCTTCAACTGAAGTGAACGGAGTTTGTATGCGGGTCGAATAACGGTTATTCTCAATAAATTTAAATAATTGATATTCAGTATCAATCCAATCTAACAAGCACTTATCCGGATTAGTTTTCAATCTTTCAGAAGTCAGATGGTAGGCCTTATTATAACAACTCCGCGCCCTTGCAGACAACTCTGTAGTAGATGGAAAATCAACTTGTAAACTTTGAATAAAAGTATCAAAGCACTGTAATAAAACATTTTTAGCATTCTGCTCATCCTGACGCGGAATGATTCCATTGATTTCAGCTGGTGAAATGTTTAATTGAATAAAAAATTCGTCAATATCCTCGTCGCTTTGCAAAACCCAACCCTCATAATAATGGTCAGTCATTTTTGCCAAAACTAACAAATCACCAATATTGTTGTCATGCAGAAAAGGAAAATCTCGTCCGAATCGGGTCAGACGATATTCATTTCGGGTGCCATTACCATAATAAATAAACCGACTGCTCGTTTCAAAATCATTCTGCCATCGAATGGTAACATATTTATCCCTATTTGTTCCTTTTGTACCGGGAGTATCAAAAAAAAGCGGCCATACTTTTTTTTGAATATGAAATCCGGCCTGATGTGCACCTGTTGCACCTACATCATTAGCTGTAATGTATTTAGAAAATGCTATTGATGATTTCTGCACCGATTGCACAACTCTATCCAACATATTCTCCATTCTGCTCGCGTACTAATTCTCTCACTATATTTTCTCCAACAGCTTGCATCAAGGGAACAACTACTGAATTACCAAACTGCCTATATGCCTGATTATCAGAAACTATATCAATAATAAAATCATCTGGATAACCTTGTAATCGAGCACATTCTCTCGGAGTCAAACGGCGAGGATTGATTCCCTCCTGCGGAATAAGAATTTCAGATCCATCCTTATAATATCGGGCAGATAAAGTTCTCGAAATACCATTAAGATCAACCATACCGAATCCAAATCCATTTCCATTGCGCTGATGCTTCATGGCATACTCCTGTAAATAGGTCCAAAGTTTATCACTAAGAGTGTATTTGGGATTCGGATGATCTGTTAAAATCTCCCGAATAACGTTATGAGCTTCCGGTAATTCAGGATATTGAAATGTTTCCTTTCCATGAAAATAATCTCGATTAAACCCGACCATTACAATACGTTCCCGATGTTGTGGAACAAAATGTTTGCCATCAAGCACCTGAAAATAAAAAGAATATCCAAGTTCTTCCAAAGTCCCTCTAATAACTTTAAATGTATTGCCTTTATCATGAGACTTTAGATTTTTTACATTCTCTAACAAAAATATTTTAGGTCGTTTAACCTCAAGAATTCTGACAATATCAAAAAATAAAGTTCCTTGTGTTTTATCCTTAAATCCATGAGCACGACCAAGTGCATTTTTTTTACTAACACCGGCAATTGAAAATGGCTGGCATGGAAAACCCGCAATCAAAATATCATGATTAGGAATACTGTCTGCGCTAATTTTAGTAATGTCACCGAAAGGAACTTCTCCAAAATTGGCTTCATAGGTCTTCTTAGCATAATTATTCCATTCACTGGAAAATACACAATGTCCTCCGAGATTTTGAAATGCAAGGCGAAAACCACCTATTCCAGCGAATAAGTCTATAAATTCAAACCGAGGATTAACAGGAGGAGGAAACGGAACATCGTATCGTGCTGGAATATACAATTGTTTTTTATTATCAGTCAAATTAGAAACAATTGTTTTTAAATACTCATATGCAAAAGATCTATAGTATGATGCTCCCTCGTTCATATGATTTTGCCAATAATGAGTAACAGCAGCAAAACCATCATTCAAATGCTTGTTGATGTTAATATTTAATTCTTTTTTCCTCTCGCTGTAAGTAGGCATCTTTCTTTATTCCTATTTCGTTCTCAATCGTTTTCAGACAGGTTGTCATGTCTTTCCGTAAATCTTTACTCCAAAAACGCAAAACAGTCCATCCTGCATTTATAAGAGTTTCATTCACAATAATATCTCTTCTTATATTTCCCTCTATCTTATTCCACCAAAAATCCCGATTTGATTTAATTCTGAATTTCTCAACTTCCCAATCTTTCCCATGAAAATATTCGCTATCCACAAATATAGCAATTTTGTATTTTTTGAAAGTAAGATCAGGTTTTCCAAAAACAGTTTTATCATTTTTTCTATACCTGTATCCTTTCTTCCAAAGAACTTTGGCCAAAAGAACCTCATCTTTAGTACCTTGGCTCTTAATCGCTTTCATATTCTTCGTACGTTGCTCTTTAGTCAAAACATCCATACGCAAAACGATCAAACAAAATTAAATGATCAATACAACCCTATCGGTTATCCTCGGCCATCCACTCGGCGAACGAAGTCGCCGTTTCGTGCAGACGCAGGGCATGGAGCTTGACATGGGACGGCAGGTTGGCTTCGATGCGGGCGGCGAAATCCGCGAGCATATTCTCGCACGTAGGCTGATAATCGACCAGCACGATGCGGCCGAAGCGACAGCCGATCTGTTCCGCTACACGGGTGCTTTCGGCCGTGCGGCGCATGACGAAAGCATGGTCGAGGCGGGAGAGGATCTGTTCGTTCACAATCCGTTTCAGCTCTCCGAAATCCATCACCATGCCGAACTTGGGATTCGACTCGTCGGCGCAAGGCGTCCCCTTGACCGTCACGAACAGGCGGTAGGAGTGGCCGTGAATCTCGCGGCAAAGGCCGTCGTAACCCTCCAGCGCATGAGCCGCCTCGAATGTAAACTCCTTGGTAAGACGAATGATCGTCGGTTTTTTCTCATTTTCCATAGCCTCTGCAAGGTAGTCACAATTTTCGGGATTCGCAAGGATGCAGGACCCGGGAGCCATAAAAAACGGGACGCACCCGCAGGCACGTCCCGTCGTTTCCTATTCCCGTCCTCTTTTCAACGCTCCGCAGCCCGGATGAAATCGATGCTCACCTGGCGTTGGAAAGCCTCGTTGAGCGAAATGAAGGTCTGGGTGGTCGAAATGCCCTGGATACGCAGAATTCCGTCGAAAATGGTTTTCATCAGGTGTTCGTTGTCCAGACAGTAGAGTTTTACCAGAATGTTGAAATTTCCGGTGATGAAGTGGCACTCCACGATTTCGGGAATCTCCTTGAGTTTCTCCATCGTCTGCATCATATACATCGGATCCTGCACGCAAATACCGATCAGAGCGCATACGTCGAAACCCAGCATCTTGGGGTCCACGATCAGGCGGCTTCCCAGGATCACCCCCGAATCGTGCAACTTGCGGATACGCTGGTGAATGGCCGCACCCGAAATCCCGCACTCGCGTGCGATCTCGAGGAACGGCATGCGTGCATTCCGGACGAGGTACTGGAGAATCTTCCCGTCGATAGCGTCCAAAGTTGCCTTAGACATGGAAAAACTCGTTTTAGTCGGTTGTAAACTTATTTGATTACGTTCATCTCCTTACCGATCTTCACGAACGCTGCGATGCAACGGTCGAGCTGCTCGGTGGTGTGGCCGGCCGAAACCTGCACGCGGATACGGGCCTGTCCCTTCGGCACCACGGGATAGTAGAAGCCGGTCACGAAGATACCCTCGTCCTGCAGACGGGCGGCGAAATCCTGCGACAGTTTGGCATCGTAGAGCATCACGGCGCAGATAGCCGACTGCGTAGGCTTGATGTCGAAGCCGGCGGCCATCATACCCTTGCGGAAATGCTCGACGTTCTTCACGAGCTTGTCGTGCAGCGCATCGCTCTCGCCGAGCATCTTGAACATCTCGATCGAAGCACCCACTACGGCAGGGGGCAGCGAGTTCGAGAAGAGGTACGGGCGCGAACGCTGGCGCAGCATGTCGATAATCTCCTTGCGGCCGGTGGTGAAACCGCCTACCGCGCCGCCGAAGGCTTTGCCCAGCGTACCGGTCAGGATATCGACCTGTCCGCGCAGGTTGTAGAGTTCGGTGATACCGCGACCGGTCTTGCCCAGCACGCCTGCCGAGTGGCACTCATCGACCATCACCAGCGCATCGTATTTCTCGGCCAGCTTGCAGATCTCATCCAGCGGAGCGGCGTTGCCGTCCATCGAGAAGACGCCGTCGGTTACGATGATGCGGAAACGCTGTGCCTGGGCTTTCTTGAGGCAATCCTCCAGCTCGGCCATGTCGGCGTTGGCGTAACGGTAGCGAACGGCCTTGCACAGACGCACGCCGTCGATGATCGACGCGTGGTTGAGCGAATCGGAGATGATCGCATCCTGCTCGGTAAACAGAGGCTCGAACACGCCGCCGTTGGCGTCGAAGCAAGCGGCATAGAGAATCGTATCCTCGGTACCGAAATAGTCGGCGATCGCCTTCTCGAGCTGCTTGTGCATATCCTGGCAACCGCAGATGAAACGCACGGACGACATGCCGTAGCCGCGTGTGTCCATCGCCTTCTTCGCCGCTTCGATCAGACGCGGATTGTCCGAAAGGCCGAGGTAGTTGTTCGCACAGAAATTCAGCACCTGACGTCCGCCGACCGTGATCTCGGCACGCTGCGGGGATTCGATGATGCGTTCGTTCTTGTAGAGCCCTGCCGCTTTGATTTCGGCCAGCTCATGCTCCAAATGTTCTTTAATTTTACCGTACATATTGTTAGATTTTGTGACGTTCGAGGGGTGTTTTACTATCAAACTATCAGCAAAGATAGTTGTTTTTTATAAAAATGATACCTGTCGCCGAATTTTTTATCCGATCGCCGCCGGACCCCGGACCCTCCCCGACGGCAACCCCTGCAAATCCCGGGCCCCGCAAGGCGGTATCCGGCAAAATCCGGCCCGGATTCCGCAAGTTTGCGACCGGTCGCCGAAGTCGTCCGCGAACGAAAACGGAATAAACGGACAACCCGCTATGTTCCACCGAAAACAGAGCGCCGGCACGAGGCAAAAGGACAAATTCCGGCATCGGAAAGCGATCCGCAGGATCGTTTCCCGCCCCCGCAATCTCAAATTTCCCGGCGGACACGACGCATTTACAAACTATTTTGCTAAATTTGTCACGTTATAGCCGGTTGTGGAACCAGCACGTTCAACCATTAAATATTTCGAATTATGTTCAAAATCGATTCTTACGATTTCAAAGGCAAGCGGGCGATTATCCGCGTGGACTTCAACGTCCCCCTCGACGACAAGGGCCAGGTAACGGACGACACCCGCATCCGGGCGGCGATCCCCACGATCCGCAAGGTACTCGACGCGGGCGGCTCGGTAATCCTGATGTCGCATCTGGGACGGCCCAAGAAGAACAACGATATGAAATATTCGCTCGGACAGATCGTCCCCGCGATCGAAAAGCTGCTGGGCAAACCCGTGATTTTCGCCGGCGACTGCATGGGAGAAAAAGCGGCCGAAACAGCCCGGAACCTCAAACCCGGCGAGGTGATGCTGCTCGAAAACCTGCGTTTCTACGCCGAGGAGGAGGGCAAGCCCCGCGGACTCGCCGAAGATGCTTCGGAAGAGGAGAAGGCCGCAGCCAAAAAAGCGGTCAAAGCCTCGCAGAAAGAGTTCGTCGAGCGGCTGGCCTCGTATGCCGACTGCTACATCAACGACGCTTTCGGCACCGCGCACCGCGCACACGCCTCGACAGCCCTGATCGCCGATAAATTCCCCCACGACAAGATGTTCGGCTACGTGATGGAGAACGAATTGCAGGCGGTCGATCGTCTGATGCTGAACCCCCGGCGCCCGTTCGCGGCGATCATCGGCGGGTCGAAAGTTTCGACCAAGATCTCGATCCTCGAAAACCTGATGGAGAAGGTCGATTCGATCGTCATCGGCGGCGGTATGTCCTACACCTTCGCAGCGGCGCAGGGCGGCAAAGTCGGCAACTCGCTCTGCGAGCCGGAGATGTTCCCCACGGCACTCGAAATCGTGAAGAAAGCCGAGGAGCGCGGCGTGAAGCTGGTATTCTCGCCCGATGCGCTGATCGCCGACAAATTCGCCGAGGATGCCGATACGCGCCAGGCTCCGGTGAACGATATCCCCGACGGCTGGATGGGCCTCGACATCGGCGAGGAGGGCAAGAAGATTTTCCGCGAACACATCCTGGGCTGCAAGACGATCCTGTGGAACGGTCCTACCGGCGTATTCGAGTTCGACAAGTTCGCCGAAGGATCGCGCGCGATCGCCGAAGCGATCGCCAAAGCGACGGCCGAGGGCGCTTTCTCGCTCATCGGCGGCGGCGATTCGGTGGCCTGCATCAACAAGTTCGGCCTGGCCGACAAGGTGAGCTACGTCTCTACGGGCGGCGGCGCACTGCTCGAATACATCGAAGGCAAGGAGCTGCCGGGTGTGGCGGCCATCCGCAAATAAGCTGGGCACGAACAGAGCGCGGTCCCATCGAACCGCTCTCCGTACTGAATCGAAAACAGACAGAAACCTTAAAATATTTAGAGTAAACAACCAATGAAAAAAATTCTTTTCGCTGCAACCGTTCTTTGTATGATGGGCTGCCAAAACAAACCGACCAACTCGACGCCGGCGCTCGATCCGTCCAACATGGACACCTCGGTCGCCCCCAACGAGAGTTTCTACCAGTACGCCACGGGCGGCTGGCAGGCTAAAAATCCGCTCAAACCTGAACATTCGAGCTACAACATGTTCAACGTGCTGAGCGACAACAACGAGATTCGCATCAACGAGCTCTTCACCCAGATGACCAAGGAGAACCCTGCGAAGGGCACGGTCAATCAGAAAATCGCCGACCTCTACAAGTTGGGCCTCGACTCGGTACGCCTGAACAAGGAGGGCGCCGCTCCCGTCAAGGCCGAGCTGAAAACCATCCTGTCCCTCGACAAGAAGGAACAACTCACTCCGATCCTGTCCGTGATGCAGCTGACTTCGAGCTCGCCCCTGTTCAGCTTCGGTCCCCAGGCCGATCTGAAGGACAGCAAAGTCAATGCCCTCTATATCGGACAGTCGGGTATCGGCATGGGTGACCGCGACTACTACCTCGACGCCGAGAACGAATCGATCCGCGAAGCCTACAAAACTTATCTGAACCGGCTCTTCACGCTGGCCGGACTCGAAGAGTCCGAGGCAGGCAAGGCGACCGACGCCGTTATGCGCATCGAAACCGAACTGGCCAAGAACATGCGTTCGAACGTCGAGCTGCGCGATATTCAGCGCATGTACAACCCGATGACGACCGCCGATCTGAAAAAGAACTACGACGCCATCGACTGGGCACAGCTCTTCGCATTCTCCGGAATCAATCCCGAGCGTGTGATCGTCTGCCAGCCCGAATACATGGAGGCGCTGAACAAGCTAATCGAAACCACTCCGATCGAAGACTTGCGCTACTACCTGGCATCGCAATACCTCAACGCCGCAGCACCCTACCTGGACGATAACTTCTACGCCGCATCGTTCGACTTCTACGGCCGCACGATGTCGGGCAAGCAGGAGCCCCGTCCCCGCTGGAAACGTGCCATGGCCATTCCCAACAGCGCCCTGGGCGAGGCCGTAGGCGAAATGTACGTCGAGAAGTTCTTCCCCGCCGAGGACAAGGCCCGCATGATGACCCTGGTGGAGAATCTCCGCACGGCCCTCGGCCAACACATCGACCAGCTCGACTGGATGAGCGACTCGACCAAGATGCGCGCCCGCGAGAAACTCGCCGCTTTCCGCGTAAAAATCGGCTACCCCGACAAGTGGAAGGACTACTCCACGCTCGAAATCGACCCGACCCTCTCCTACTGGGAGAATATCCAGCGTGCCAGCGAATGGGCGACCCGCGATGCGCTTGCCAAAACGGATAAACCCGTCGATCCCGAAGAGTGGCACATGACTCCGCAAACGGTCAATGCCTACTACAACCCGACCACCAATGAAATCTGCTTCCCGGCAGCAATCCTTCAGCCGCCGTTCTTCAACCCGGCAGCCGACGACGCGGTGAACTACGGCGCTATCGGCGTAGTGATCGGACACGAGATGACGCACGGATTCGACGATCAGGGCCGTCAGTTCGACAAGGACGGCAACATGAACAACTGGTGGACCGACGCCGATGCCGAAGCCTTCAAACAGAAGACCGACATTCTGGTCAAGCAATTCGATGCGATCGAGGTGCTGCCCGCACGCGGCGACCAGCCGGCCATCTTCGCCAACGGTTCGCTCTGTCTGGGCGAGAATATCGCCGATCAGGGCGGTCTGCGCGTGGCTTACACGGCACTCAAGAACTCGCTGAACGGCACCGAGCCCGAACCGATCGACGGCCTCACGCCGGCTCAGCGCTTCTACCTGAGCTACGCGACCGTCTGGGCACAGAACATCCGCGACGAGGAGATCGCCCGTCTGACCAAACTCGACGTACACTCGCTCGGTCAATGGCGCGTGGACGCTACGCTGCGCAACCTCCAGGATTTCTTCGATGCCTTCAACATCACCGACGGCAAGATGTATATGCCGGTCGAGGAGCGCGTGATTATCTGGTAACGGCACGCTCCGTTCAATAAGAAATCCCCTGCCGACGTTTCGGCAGGGGATTCTTTTATCCACAATAAAAAAGGCTGTCACCGAGGGTGACAGCCTTTTATCAGTTCTTTCGTTCAGGTCTTATTTCCCGGAAACCTCGATCCGTTCGGTACTTTTGTACGTTCTTCCCAAAATGGTTTGCCGGTATTTCTCCACCTTGTCCTTTCCAATGGTCATCGTCGAGGCACCGGTCGCCTCCTTATATTGGCCGTCGGTAGTTGTATAGGAAACGCCCGAGCCGAGTCCCACGCGGTAGGCGGCTTGTTCCGCAACCTCTTCCTTAGCCGTCAGTACCAGTTCGACAGTCGCCTCGAAAGGAACCTTCGCTCCTTTGACAGAAATGCTCCAGGGCAGCGAAGCGACATCCGCCGTCACGGTCTTTCCGACGGCATCGGTGTACTTCGCCTGCATATCGAAGAGCTGCGGCATATCCTCTCCTCCGAAAACTTCATAATCTACATCGGCAGTCACCTCCGCAGGCGGTACGGCAGGGCCGTTTCCGCCGTTGCCATTCGTTTCGTCGTCGTTGCACGATGCCAGCAGAACCGCTGAACAAAGCAGCATCCATCCGATTTTTCTGTGTAACATAAGTCAATAAATTTATCGATTAATAATAAGGTGCGAAATGAATACCGAAGAACCGATAGCGGAAACCCGTCGCCCGCATCCGCACCGCAAACTCGCCACGAATACCGCGAATGTCGGCAAACGATCCTCCGCCCGTCAAATTCCCGGCAAAAATAAGGACTTCGGCCCGAAATCCGATGGAAACGGTTCTTTTGTTTCGAACCGGCAACAAGCGGCACCAGTCGATTCAACAGACTCCGGACAGGGATCACGAAAAGGTCCCGGCCGTCTTGCGACAACCGGGACCCGCGATCAAAAAATCTATTTATGAAAAAACCTTTCTGTATTTACCTCCTGCAAAAAGGGTGCCCGGAAAAATAAAATCCGGCCGGCCCCGCAGCGTGCCCGCTAATATTTGTAGCGGATCCACTTGTAAAGCTCCTTGAAGGTAGGTTTCTTGCCGTACATGAAGATACCCACGCGGTAAATCTTCGCCGCGAGCCATACCATAGCCATAAACGTAGCGTAGAGCACCGCGAGCGACACGACGATCTCCCAGGTCGGAATACCGCACGGGATGCGGGCCATCATCACCACGGGCGAGGTGAAAGGAATCATCGAACACCAGAAGACCAGCGGCGAATTGGGGTCCTTCATCACCACCATCATCACGAAGATACTCAGGATGATCGGCAGCATGATCGGGGTCTGCAACTGCTGTGCGTCCTGCACGTTATCGACAGCCGAACCGACGGCAGCGAACATCGCCGAATAGAGCAGGTAACCACCGATCACGTAGAGCAGCAGATAGGCGAAAATCTGGAAGACATATCCGAAATCGGTCGCCGTGGCGAGCGTCTGCACCATCTCCATATCGACGCCCGCCGCCGTCGGATCGAGCGTCCCGGCACGCATCGCCTCGACACTTCCCATCATCTCGGCAGGGATCAGGTGCGGCATGACGAGCGCACCCACGCCGCACACCAGCACGCCCCAGATGAGCACCTGCACCACCGCGACGGAAGCGATACCCAGGATCTTGCCCAGCATCAGCCGGAAGGGGCTGATCGAAGAGACGACCACTTCGAGCACCCGGTTGTTCTTCTCCTCGATGACCGACTGCATGACCATCGCGCCGTAAATCATCAGGAACATGTAGAGGATCATACCGAGCACCAGCCCCACGACGGTCGATACGGCCGACGAATTGGCCTGCTTGTCGCTGCCGTCGTCCTGCATCTGGTCGTTGCGGAAGACCTGCATATAGACCGTAGTCTTCACCTCGTCGAGAATCTGCGACAGATTTTCGATGTTATAGTCCTTGAGTTTCTCCTTCTCGATGATGTCGGCGATCTGCCCCGACACACTCTCCTCGACCAACATCGCCGAGGAGCCGTTGGTATAGAGTTTCACGTTGCCGGGATTGGTCATTATGTCCCCGCCGATCCAGAGTATGCCGAAACGGTCGGTATGCTCTCTGCGAGCCTCGTCGAGCGTCAGGTCGGTCGGCTCATAGACCACCTCCTCGCTGCTCTCGAGCCGGGGAGCGATCACACCGCTCTCGTCGATCACGGAAATATGCCGGGTTTCCCCCTGGGAATAGCGCATGATGAGCGCCGGGGCCACCATCAGGCCGATCATCAGCACCGGCATAAGAATCGTGGTCACGATGAACGACTTCTTGCGCACCCGTTCGTTAAATTCCCGGGTGATGATAATTCCTATCTTCGAATTTGCCATGGCTTTCTACTTTTGCTTGTTCGTTTTCTTCCGATTACTCCGCGTTGAGGGTTCCCCCGACGGCCCGTATGAAGATGTCGTTCATCGACGGGATGATCTCCGTGAAGGAGCGCAGCTCCACCGCATCGTTGATCCGGGCGATCACCTCCCGCACGTCGGCATCCCGCTCCACATGCAGCTTGAGCGACGAATAGGCCGCCCCGAACTCCGGCTCGGGCTGTTCGAGCACCTCGCAGCGACCTTCGAGCACACCGCGCAGCGTTTCCGCATCGCCCCGATAGGCTACCTGGAAAATGTTGTTGCCGTGCCTGCGCCGGATCTCGTCCACACGGCCCGTAAGAATGTTGCGCGACTTGTTGATAAGCGTGATATGGTCGCAGATCTCCTCGACGGACGACATGTTGTGGGTCGAAAAGATGACCGTCGAACCCTTGTCGCGCAAGCCGAGAATCTCCTCCTTCAAAAGGTTGGCGTTGATCGGATCGAAACCCGAAAAAGGCTCGTCGAAGATCAGCAGCTCAGGTTCGTGCAGCACCGTGACGATGAACTGTACTTTCTGGGCCATACCCTTCGAAAGTTCGTCCACCTTGCGGTCCCACCACGATTCGATGCCGAATTTGACGAACCACTTCTTGAGCCGCATCACCGCTTCGTGACGCGAAAGCCCCTTCAGGCGGGCGAAGAAGACGGCCTGTTCGCCCACTTTCATCTTTTTATACAGACCGCGCTCCTCGGGCAGATAGCCGATGCGATAGACATCCTGCGGCTGGATTTCGCGGCCGTCGAAGATGACTTTCCCCTCGTCGGGCGCCGTGATGCGGTTGATGATGCGGATCAGCGTGGTCTTGCCCGCACCGTTGGGTCCGAGCAGGCCGTAAACCGACCCCTTGGGAATCGTGAGCGACACATTGTCCAGAGCCGTATGTCTGGCGAAGCGCTTGGTAACGTGTTCTACTTTCAATATCTCCATAATCGATCGAAAACTTAAAGTGAGTCCGGGCATTCCGTCCGCGATTTCCTACATCTCCGGCTGTACCGCATAAGGACAATACATCACTACGCCCTGCTGTCCCACCGCCTCACGGATCTTGCGCCACTCGCCGGCCCAGGGTCCCAGTTCTCCGGCCACGATGTCGGCCTTGACTTTGGCCATGAATCCGGAGAAGAACGCCCCGAAGCCGGTCGGAGCCTCGGTCATCTCGACGATGCGGAACTTATCGCCCAATTCGGCCTTGTCAGCCGCAATAGCGATGGCCGTCTTCAGACCGCCGTTGGTATCCACCAACCCGAGAGCGAGGGCATCCGTGCCGCTCCAAACCCGTCCGCCGGCAATGTCGAGCACCTTTTCCAGCGGCAGGTTACGGCCTTCGGCCACGTAGGAGGTGAAAGTTTCGTACACCTCGTCCACCGAGCGCATGATCGCCGCCCGTTCGGTCGCCGTCAGGGGACGCATCACGCCCATATCGGCCGACGTATTGGTTCTCACGGCATCGAACGTAATGCCCAGCTTATTCTTCAGGGCATCCTCCAGGCGCAGGAACATTCCGAACACCCCGATCGACCCCGTAAGGGTCGTCTTGTCCGCCACGATGGCATCGGCACCGCACGAAATATAGTAACCGCCGCTGGCCGCATAGCTGCCCATCGATACGATCACCGGCTTCTTCTCCCGAAGCAGCTCCACCTCGCGCCAGATCACATCCGAAGCCAGCGCGCTGCCGCCCGGCGAATTGACACGCAGCACCACGGCTTTGACATCGTCGTTGCGACGTACTTCGGCCAACTTCGCAGCCAGCGTATTGCCGTAAATATCGTCACCGTAGCCTTCGCCATCGACGATCGCACCGTCAGCATAGACGATCGCTATCTGCGACGAAGAGATATTCTTAAGATCCGCATTCAACTGCGACACGTATTGTCCCAATGTCACGAACTCGAACTGTCCGTCGCTCTTGGCCACGGCGCCGTGCTCTCGGAACACATCGTCCATCTGATCCTCGAACAGCAATCCGTCCACCATCCCATGATCGAGCGCCTCCTGTGCCAGCGACACTTCGAGCCCGTCAGCCAGTCGGTTCAAGGTCGAAAGCTCGATACCGCGCGACTCGGCGACGGCCTCCGCCATCACATTCCAATAGGAATCCACCAACAACTGCATCTGCTCGCGGTTGGCATTCGACATCTTCGAAAGGAAATAAGGCTCCACGGCACTCTTGTACCTGCAGGCCGTCGGACGGAAAATTTCGGCCTGAATATCGAGCTTGTCGAAAAGACCCTTGTAAAACATCAGCGTCGAAGAAACACCTGTCCACTGCATCCCTCCGTGAGGCTCCAGGTAGATCTTGTCGGCGACCGATGCCAGATAGTATCCCCCCTGACCGTAGGTTTCGTTATAGGCGATGATGAACTTGCCGCCCTGCCGGAAATCCTGAAGCGCCTCGCGCAGCTCCTCCAGAATGGCGTAAGTGGCGACTCCGCCTCCGTTCGGACGCAGGTAAATACCCTGGATGCGGGGATCGTTCTTGGCCGTTTCGATGGCCCGCAACGCATTGTAAAGAGTAACCTGGTGTCTGGCCGTCATCGTGGCGAAATCGATGCCGGCGAAAGGATCGCTGCTCGGCGACTCGATCAGGTCTTCCGAAAAATCCAGTTTCAAAATCGCGTGCTCTCCGACCGTCACCGGTTCCGAAGAGGTCATGGAACCTACGATTCCGAACAAAATCACCACGGAAAGAAAGAGCATCACCGCACTGCCCACGACAAAAGCGAGCAGACCGGCGAAAAACATTTTCAAAAATTTCATACCGATTTATTTAATATTCATTCGCTGCGAAACGGCGCATGAGGCGCGAACGGGGCGAAACTTTTCCGCATCGCCGAATCCCGGCCCCCCTCCGAATCGGAGTTAATATGCGGCAAATATAACCGTTAATTTTATGAAAAACAAATAATATTTATCGTTTATCGATAACATAATTTTCCATAAAGACTTATTATATCGGAAATAATAGTTATCTTTGTCCAGATAAGCCGCATCCGGACGAGCAGGAGCAGGCTCTTTGCCGCCCGGTTTGCATGATCGTTGCTACCAACTTAACTGAAAATATGGAAGAGAGAGTCAAGGAATTACTCAACCGTATCCTCCATCCGGAGACCCAGCACGGTCTTGTCGAGAGCGGATTCGTCGAACAGGTTTCGACTCCCGGCGACAAGATAACCGTCACCCTGAATTTCGCCAAAGTGCGCGATCCCTTCGCTCTGAAGATCAAACGGCAGGTTCAAGCGCTGCTGGAAGAGAATTTTCCCGCCCTGAAAGGATCCATCACCGTTATTATTAAGGAGGCCGCTCCCAAGAAACCGCAAGCTGCGGACAAACCGACCATGACGGGCGACATAGCCCACATCGTAGCGATCGCTTCGGGCAAGGGCGGTGTCGGAAAATCGACCGTCACGGCCAACCTTGCCGTCGCCCTGCGCAACCGGGGTTTCCGGGTCGGCATCCTCGACGCCGACATCTACGGCCCTTCGCAGCCCAAGATGTTCGGTCTGGAAGGTTACCTGCCCGAAGCCGAACAGGTGGACGGGCAGGACATCATCCTGCCGGCCGAAGCGATGGATATGAAAATCATGTCGATCGGCTTCTTCATCAAACCTTCGGACGCCCTGCTGTGGCGCGGTGCAATGGCGGTGAACGCCTTGCGGCAGATGATCCACCAGACACGCTGGGGAGCGCTCGATTTCCTGCTCGTGGATCTTCCTCCCGGCACGGGAGACATTCACCTCTCGATCATCTCGGAGTTGAAAATCGACACGGCCGTGATCGTTTCCACCCCCCAGCAGATCGCCGTGGCCGATGTACGGCGCGGCGTGGAGATGTTCCGCAATCCACAGGTGAACATCCCCCTGGCCGGCATCGTCGAAAACATGGCCTGGTTCACCCCGGAAGAGCTGCCCGAAAACCGTTACTACCTCTTCGGAAAGGGAGGCGCCCGCCGCTTCGCCGAGGAAAACGGCATAGACTTGTTGGGAGAAATACCTATCATACAATCCATTATGGAAGGCGCCGACACGGGAACGCCGTCGGTGTCGATCGACGCCCGCGTCGAACCCTATTACCGGGAGATAGCCGACCGGATTGTTGATAAGGTGGTCAAATAACCCCATGAATGATGTTGATAAACCCGCAATAACTTTTGAAAAGAAAAACCCGGAACCGTTTGCAAAATCCATCTTTCGCCCGGTATAGACAAAACAAGAAAACGGCAAAAAAAAGTTTTCGCAAAGTATGATTCGGGATATGCACGGAAAAAGAGAGGCAAATGTTTACAATCCGGAGATGTCGAAATGTCGAAACCGGTTTTGAACATTTGTCGGTAACTTTCAAAAAACCGGGTTTCGACAACCTCCCGGACCTTATCGGCAGAACAGAATACGGAACTTCGAAAAGCTATGCTGTGGATAACCCGAAATACGGTATAATTATCAACACTATCAACAGGCATTATATTTACTTTTAATTATTCTTTTAATAAAATAAAAGTATAAAAAATAAAAAACGATGGTCGATAACTCATCGAAACTCAAAACGGAAATCGAGCGGCTCAAACACGAGAAGAACGCCGTTATCCTGGCGCACTACTATACGCTGCCCGAAGTGCAGGAGGTAGCCGATTTCCTGGGCGATTCGCTGGCGCTCTCCATCGAGGCGCAGAAGACCGACGCCCGGATCATCCTCTTCGCCGGCGTGCATTTCATGGCGGAGACGGCCAAGGTGCTCTCGCCTGAAAAGAAGGTGCTGCTCCCGAATCTCGAGGCGGGATGTTCGCTGGCAGAGTCGTGCGATGCGGCCGCTTTCGCGGCTTTCAAGGCGAAATATCCCGGCTACAAGGTGGTTTCGTACGTCAATACTTCGGTCGGGGTGAAAGCCTTGACGGATGTGTGCTGCACCTCGTCCAATGCCCTGAAGGTCGTGGAGTCGATTCCGGCCGACCAGCCGATCATCTTCGCACCCGACCGGAACCTGGGTTCCTATATCCAAAAGCTGACCGGACGCGAGAATATGGTGATCTGGGACGGCGCCTGCCATGTGCACGAGGAGTTTTCGTTGGAGAAAATCCTGGAACTGAAGCGGCAGCATCCCGCAGCGCAGGTGGTGGTGCATCCCGAATGCAGGGCCTATATCGTGCAGGTGGCCGATTTCGTCGGTTCGACGGCGGCTATTCTGGACTATTGCGGCAAAAGTTCCGCCAGGGAGTTTATCGTGGTGACCGAAGCGGGGATTCTGACCGAGATGAAGCGCCGCTATCCGGAGAAGACGTTTATCCCGGCCCCTCCCGACGACGAGGCGTGCGGATGCAACAATTGTAGGTATATGAAGATGATTACGCTGGAGAATATCTTCACCACGCTGCGCGACGAGCGGCCCGAAATATCGCTCGACGAGGAGGTACGCCGCCGTGCCGAGCGTTCGATCCTCAACATGATCGCCATCAAGTAGGTTTTTCGCTCGCCGGAGGGCGATCCTCCGGTCGCACGGCCTGTGCGGTTACGGAGGCGGAACGGCGGATTTCCGGTCGGCGGCCAAAGAGGGGAAATGAGGGAGAACCTGCCCGGCCGGTTGCGGCGAAGGACGAAAAAAGAGAACAGGGGAAGGAACGGAGAGAGTGCGGCATTCCGATCCGGTTGGGCGGATGCGGAGCCGGTCGTATGAAGTGCGAACAGAGAAATTCAACTATATATTTTTTATAAACCAAGTAAACAAACATTTTAAGGAGAGATGAAAAAACTGATTTTATGCCTGGCTGCGGCAGTCGTATCGCTGACTGCCGCTGCAGACGAGGGTATGTGGCTTCTGCCCTATCTTCAGAAGATGAACATCGGGGATATGAAAGCCAAGGGCTGCCAGCTCACGGCCGAAGATATCTATTCGGTGAATCACGGATCGCTCAAGGATGCGATCGTCATTTTCGGTAACGGTTGTACGGGCGAGGTCGTATCGCCCGAAGGACTCGTTTTCACCAACCACCATTGCGGTTACGGTTCGATTCAGGCCCTCTCTTCGGTGGAGCACGACTACCTGAAGGACGGTTTCTGGGCCATGTCCAACGAGGAGGAGCTGCCGGCTCCGGGGCTGACGGTCACTTTCATCCGTCGAATCATCGACGTAACGCCCGAGGTGCTGGGCAACATCCCCTCGATCGCCAAGGGCGAGGAGCGTTCGGAAATGGAGGATAAGAACATCGAGGCGCTGTACGAGAAATTGCGGGCCGAGAATCCCGGCATGACGATCAACATCCAGCCGTTCTTCGGTGGCAACCAGTACTTCGCGTTCGTGATGGAGGTTTATCGGGACATCCGTCTGGTCGGTACTCCCCCGACGTCGATCGGCAAGTTCGGCGGCGAAACCGACAACTGGATGTGGCCGCGTCATACGGGCGACTTCTCGATCTTCCGCATCTATGCCGGCAAGGACAACCGTCCGGCGGAATATTCGGAAGAGAACGTACCCTACAAGGCCGAAGAGTTCCTCAAGGTGTCGCTCGACGGTTACAAGGCCGACGATTTCACGATGATCATGGGCTTCCCCGGTTCGACCGAGCGTTACATGACTTCGTACGAGATCGACGAGATGTTCCAGGTTTCGGGTCCGCAGCGCATCGACATTCGCGGCGCCCGTCAGGACATCCTGAAGGAGGACATGGCCGCCAGCGACAAGGTGCGTATCCAGTACGCTTCGAAATATGCCAATTCGTCGAACTATTGGAAGAATACGATCGGCATGCTGCGCGGTCTGAAAAAACTGGACGTGAAAGCCTTGAAGGAGGCGCAGGAAGCCGAATTCCAGGCTTGGGCCGAGCAGAATACGCTGCCTGAAGAGGGATTCGTCGATGCGCTCGGCATGATCCGCGAGGCGGTGAACGACAACATGGCCTACACCGGTCCGCTCCAGTATTTGAGCGAGGCGATGGTCCGTTCGGTCGAAATCATGACCCCGGCTCTGGTGGCTAACCGGATGCTGACGGCCGAGGAGGTAAGCGACGAAGCGAAAGCGCAGGCGAAGGAGTATTACGCCAACTTCTACAAGGATTACAACCTGCCGACGGACCGCAAGGTAGCCCGGAAGATGCTTTCGATGGTCAAGGAGAACGTGAAGGATCTGCCGACCGTTTTCGCGGAGGTGATCGACGCGCAGTTCGGCGGCGACATCGACGCTTATGTGGATTACCTGTACGACAATTCGGTCTTCACGGACGAGGCCAAGGCATCGGCCGCTACGTCCGAGCAGATCAAGAACGATCCGGCGGTAGTGTTGGCTACGTCGGTTCTGAACAAGATGAAGGAGCTGCGCGAGAAGGCCGTACCCAACCTGCAGAAATATGCGGACGGACATCGTCTTTACGTAGCCGGTCTGATGCGCATGCAGCCCGACAAGGCCTGGTATTCGGATGCGAACTTCACCATTCGTCTGACTTACGGTCAGGTGTTGCCTTATGAACCTGCCGACGGCGTGGTATATGATTACTACACGACGCTCAAGGGCGTGATGGAGAAGGAGGATTCTTCGAATCCCGAATTCGTCGTTCCCGCCAAGCTCAAGGAGCTTTACGAGGCGAAGGATTTCGGTCCCTATGCCAACTGCAAGGGCGAACTTCCCGTAGCGTTCCTGGCCAACTGCGACATCACGGGCGGTAACTCGGGTTCGCCGATGATGAACAGCCGCGGCGAGCTGATCGGTCTGGCTTTCGACGGTAACTGGGAGGCTATGTCGGGCGATATCGCCTTCGAGCCGGATGTACAGCGTACTATCGGCGTGGACGTTCGCTATGTGCTCTTCGTGATCGACAAGTTCGCGGGTGCGGACTGGCTGCTCGACGAGATGACCCTCGTGAAGAGCGACTGCACCAAGGCATGCGATCAGAAGGATGTGAAGAAAAAGGAGACGAAGGCTTCGAAGAAAAACGCCAAGAAAGCGGACAAGAAGCGTAAGTAACTGGAAATACGGCGAATGTGCGTTTGCTTTGCAGGCGCATGTCCGCGAATCGAAAAGGGGAGAACGCTCGCAGCGTTCTCCCCTTTTCGATGTTGAAAAACGGTCGGATGAAATTTACGCATTGCGGGGTATGAAAACCGTCCTTCTTTTCGGATCGGTTTGCAGAAATAAAATAAATGACTATTTTTAGAATTTCATTCGTGCGGATAAGTGAGATAGAGATGAAGACGAAAAAAGGAAAGGATATGACCTGCGAAGAGGTCTTGGAGTGGCTTGCGGCCCATGCCAATCCGGAGTTCCGGGAGGGAATGGTGCGGTTCGGAATCGACGCCCGGCTGGCGGTCGGGGTGCGGGTGGTCGATCTGCGGCGTCTGGCGCTGAAGATCGGCCGGGATCATGCGCTGGCGCTGGAACTCTACCGCAGGCCGGTGCACGAAGGGCGGATCCTGGCGTCGATGATCGCCGATCCGGCGCTGTTCCGTCCGGAGGAGATGGATGCCTGGGTCGCCGAATTTCGGTCGTGGGACCTGTGCGACCAGTGTTGTATCAACCTGTTCCGCTATACGTCGTACGCTTACGGCAAGGTGCGCGAATACGCCGCTTCGGACGAGGAGTTTACCCGACGGGCGGGGTTCGCTCTGCTGGCTACGCTCGCCGTCGGGGATAAACGGGCTTCGGACGACGATTTCAGGGCCTTTCTGCCGCTGATCGAACGGGGTGCGGAGGATTCCCGCGTCCGGATCGGAAAAGCCGTGAATTGGGCCCTGCGGCAGATCGGCAAACGTAGCCGGGGGCTTTACCCCGATGCGCTGGCGCTGGCCCGTAGACTGGCGGCGAAGGAGGGGGCGGCAGCCCGCCGGATCGGACGCGATGCGGTGCGTGAGCTGACGCTGGAGAGGATCATCGCCCGGATCAAATAGGGTGCAGACCCCCTTGCGGAAAGGCTTTGGAAAGAAAAAGGCTTTCCGCAGCGAAAATCACCGAAACAGATGCTATCTTTGGGCGAAGGATAAGTCGATCCGCTATGATGAAAGAGTCTAAATTCGTACGCACCAAAATCGTCGTGGGTTACGTGCTGATCGCCCTGATCGGCCTGACGGCCATGATCTACGTCTGGCGTCAGACCGGAGCGCTCCTCGAACCGGACCACAGCCAGCAGGAGCTTCGGCGGCGGCGCGGACTGGTCAATCAGACTCTCTACCATCTCTATGAGGCCGAAACATACGGTCAGATGCTGGTGGCCGGTTATGCCAGCTACGAGAATCGTTACAAACGCGAACTCCGGCTGGTACGGGAGTGCATCGATTCGCTCCGTATGCGTGCGGACGACGAGTCGCAGCAGATGCGTCTGGACACGATCGTGCGGCTGATCGCCGGCAAGGAGCAGGGGATCAAGGCTCTGGACCGCAACCTGCGTTCGGCGGGCACGGCGACGTTGTTGAGCGAAAATATCCAGCGGATGATTCCCATGCTGGACTCCCTGTCGCAACCGACTATCGAACCCGATACGATCCTGGTCCGCGATACGGTGCGCGTGGCTCCGAAAAAGAAGCGCAATTTCTTCCGCCGGTTCGGCGACCTGTTCAGCCCGCCCAAGAACGATTCGCAGGTGGTGGTGAAGACCCGGGTGCGGATCGACGCTCCGCCTCGGCAGATGAGTCTGGGGGATACCATCGCCGTAGTGCTGCAGGATCTGGAGCAGCGGGTGACCAGCGAGCGGCTGGCCCTTTACGACAAGGCGTGGCGGGAGGGGTTGCGGCTGCAACGCAACAACCAGCAGATCAATCAGCGGATTTACCGCCTGATTATCGACTTCGAGGAGGAGGAGACGGCCTATCTCTGGGAGCGGATGCAGGCTCGTGAACAGGTGCGGCGCAGCTCGCTCGTCATTCTGGGCTCGGTGGCTGCCGGATCGCTGCTGGTGATGCTGCTCTTCGTCGGAATCCTCTGGCGGGACGTGAACCGCAGCAACCGTTACAAACGCCAGCTCGAAGCGGCCAATCGCCACAACGAAGCCTTGCTGGAGGCCCGTGAGAAGCTGATGCTCACCATTACGCACGACATCAAGGCCCCGCTGGGTTCGATCATGGTCTATATCGATCTGCTTACGCGTCTGGACCTGGGCAAGCGGGGTGCGCTTTATCTGGATCATATGAAGAGCTCGGCCGATCACCTGTTGGAGTTGGTGACCGACCTGCTGGATTTCTACAAACTCGACTCCAACAAAGTCGCCGTCAATCGCATCGCCTTCTCTCCGGCCGATCTGTTTACGGCTGTCTGCACCGGGTTCGAGCCGGTGGCTGCGGCCAAAGGAATCGAATTGCGGTGTACGCTCGCCGCCGAACTTTCGGGACAGGTCGCGGGCGATCCCTCGCGTGTGCGGCAGATCGCCGAGAACCTGCTTTCCAATGCGATCAAGTTCACCGACCGGGGGTTCGTCGCGTTTGACGCCTGGTTGGAAGAGGGGCGGCTGCTGTTCCGTGTCAGCGATACGGGTCGGGGAATCGGCCCCGAGGAGCGGGAGCGCATCTTTCAGGAGTTCGTGCGCCTGCCGTCGGCGGGCGGCGTGAGCGGCGTAGGGCTGGGCCTCTCGATCGTCGATCGTCTCGTGAAGCTGCTCGGCGGTACGATCGAGCTGGAGAGCGAACCGGGTGCCGGAAGCCGATTCCTGGTCGCCGTCCCGGTCGGGGAGGCGGAGGACGACGCTTCCGAAAAGGAAACCGCAGCGGGGATGTGTCCGGGCAGAGTGTGTATGGAGGGCGGACGACCCCTCCGCTGCCTGCTGGTGGATGACGACCCCCTGCAACTTGAGATGACCGCAGTTCTCTGCCGGGAGTTGGGAATCGAAACGGAGAGCTGTCCTTTTCCCGAATACGCTGAAAAATTGGTGCAGGAGTCTGCTTTCGATCTGGTTTTTACCGATATACAGATGCCCGGAGTGGATGGGTTCGAGGTGTTGCGACGGATTCGGGCCGTTCGTGCGGAGCTGCCGGTGGTAGCCGTTTCAGCCCGTTCGGACGATGAGTCGGCCTATGTCGAACGGGGATTTGCAGCCGTGCTGCGGAAACCTTTCGCGCGGGCGGAACTGGTGGCCGTGTTACGCCGTGTCGTGCCGGAGGCGGGGGTTGCCCCGGAGGAGTGTCTTCCGGAAGAGGATGCGGTTCGCGGGTTCGAAGCTCTGACGGCTTTCGCCCGCGACGACGCCGAAGCCGCGCGGGAGATCATCCGGACCTTTGTCGCCGAGAACGAGGCCCATGCCGAAACCTTGCGCCGGGCCGCGCTCGCCGGAGATGCGGTCGCTTTGCGTGCGATCGCTCACAAAATGGTGCCGATCTACACGTTGCTGGGCGAGGAGGAGCTCGCTGCGGCATTGCGCCGTCTGGAGCGTTCGGAAGGTTCTGCGGACGGGGCTTTGCGCAGCGCAGCGCTCGGTGTAGCGGAAAGGGTCGGCGAAATTGTCCGGGCGGCAAAAAAAGAGTATCTTTGCGACCGTTGATCTCCGCCGGGGGCGTATTCCGACAGAAGGCCGTCCGTTCGCATCATGCCCGGACGGGAAGTTGCAGAGGATCGGACGCTTCGGTGTCGGACGATGCCGGAGAAGGAGCCTCGCCGAAGAGGAGCGTTGCGGGAAGCCTCTGCGGATGGCTTCGGTTTTTTTGAATGAAATTTCGGTATGGAAAAGATATTGATCATAGATGACGACGTAACCTTTTCGCTGATGCTGCGCACGTGGCTCGGCAAGAAGGGCTTCGGAGTCGATACGGCTGCCGACATCGCCGCCGGGCGCCGGCTTCTCGCGGAGGGGAGCTACGATCTGGTGCTTTCGGACATGCGTCTGCCCGACGGGGACGGGACCGATCTGTTGCAGTGGATCGCCGAACGGGGCGTGACGATACCCGTGATCGTGATGACCGGTTATGCCGAAATCCGCAATGCCGTGGTGAGTATGAAGCTCGGCGCAAGGGACTATGTTTCCAAACCCGTTCAGCCGGACGAGCTGCTCCGCAAGATCCGCGAGGCGCTGGATGCCCCGCACCCCGAAACGGCTATGCCCGCATCCGCAGCGATGGCTCCGGCGCCCGCGAAACCGCGCCGGAAGGGGGACAGGGCCTTGGACGAAGGCGAATTGAATTACATCGAAGGGCACAGCGACGCTTCGCGTAAACTGTACGAATACGTCCGTCTGGTGGCTCCTACCAATATGTCGGTGCTGCTCGAAGGGGCGAGCGGCACGGGCAAGGAGCACGTGGCCCGGTTGATCCATCTGCGCAGCAAACGGGCGGGCAAACCCTTCGTGGCGGTCGATTGCGGCGCTCTGTCGCGTGAACTGGCCGCTTCGGAGTTTTTCGGCCATATCAAAGGCTCCTTCACGGGAGCGCTGTCCGATAAGAAGGGCGCTTTCGAATCGGCGCAGGGCGGTACGCTTTTCCTGGACGAGGTGGGCAACTTGAGCTACGAAGTTCAGATCCAGTTGCTGCGAGCCCTTCAGGAGCGCAGAATAAAACCCGTCGGAGGGTTGCGCGAAATTCCGGTGGACGTGCGTCTGATCTGTGCCACGAACGAGGATCTGGAGGCGGCTATCGCGCGCGGGTCGTTTCGTGCCGACCTCTACCACCGCATCGATGAATTCGTGCTCCATATGCCCGATCTCGCGGAGCGCAGGGAGGATATTATGCTCTATGCCGACTTTTTTCTGGACCAGGCCAACCGCGAGCTCGACAAACACGTGGTGGGTTTCGATCCGGAGGCTGAAAAACTGCTCGTGGCCTGCGACTGGCCCGGAAATCTGCGGCAACTGAAGAACGCCGTGACCCGGGCGGTTCTGCTGACGACGGGCGAGTACGTCACTCCGGCCGAGCTGCCCGCCGAATTGTCGGAGGCTGTTCCGGCGCCGATCGCTTTGCGCGATCCGGCGGGAGAGGAAGAGCGGATCCGGCGGGCGCTGGCGGCGGCCGGCGGCAACAAATCCCAGGCGGCCCGGCTGCTGGGGATCGATCGCAAGACGCTCTACAACAAACTGCATCTGTACGGCATCGAATAGTCGTCGGGTGTGGAAATATTCCACATCATTTTGGGAATTTCCACACCGTTCCACAGCCGCATATAAAATTATCAATTTCTTATATCTTTGATTAACAGCATAATGATTTATGCCGGCGGATTGGCATACACCTTGACGATGTAATGAATACAGAGGTTGGGGAACCGAAGGAAAAAAATTATTTTTTAGTTAAAAAACAATCGCAAAATGAAAAAGTTATTCATTGCAGCAGCTGTAATCGTAATGGCCGGAAGCATGGCTTCCTGCGGTCAGAAAACCCAGAAGGCCGCCCAGGATACGGCCGCGACGGAACCGGTAGCGACCGAGCAGGTCGAGGCTGTCGAGATCGAAGCCGTAACGCCGGAATCCGAGATTCCTGCCGCTGCAGAGAGTCAGAAAACACAACCGGAGCAGGCAAATAATAAGTAGTAATTTGGAGGGTTATTATTAGTTAAACAATTGTTGCTTGCCAGGGGGCGTACCGACAGCGGTGCGCCCCCGCCATTTTGTACCGGGACGGAATTCGAATTGTCGGGATGGGAACGATGCGGCAGGTTTCGGTATCAGTTGGGGAAATCCGACGATTATTTCGCCGGATATGGATCTTCTCCGGAAGTTGTTGTGTAAAAGTTTGTCCCGGTATCGGATGGTTCGCGTTCGATTTATTTGGATGTCGTGGATGTTTTGGTTATATTTACAATGTCGAAGATAGTCACCAATGGCCTGATTATAAACTATAAATTATTTTTGCTATGAAAATAATAATTCATTATTTTTTGTTGTTTGTCGCATTGGTTGCAACGACCGGATGCGATAAGGACGATAATTATTATCCCGCTCCGGAATTCGAGGGAGATCCGACGGCTGAATATATTGAAGCGAATGTCGATTTCGATACGCAGATTTCTCAGGAAAATTCCGATCCAGATACTTTTTACACCTATTTTTGTTTGTGCAATGCCAGTGACCACAAAATTTACTTCACTCTTACGTTTTGCCCGACAAAAAACGATGAATTTATAGACCATATGAATGGGCTTGTAGATCCCGGAAAAAAATATACAAACAGATTCGTAACATCTAATTGGTCTATGGATGTACCGGGTCTTATCACCACCTTTTCTCCTCTTATTACGGAGATGGAGGTCTATTACGATGTCGATGACAAATATGGGCCTGTTAGATTTCCATCGGGAATAGAGGAGAAGTATTCGGATTTTACGCAGCGTTTCAAGACCCGGCAGATTTGTGATCCGGGGCAGTGGATTTACGAAGAGTTTACGCCCCGCCGGGCGCGTTGGACGTATATTCTGACCAACGAAGATTATGAACGTGCCAAAATGATGTCGGGAAAATAGGACTGAAAATTCGCGGCGATCGGTTACGACTGATTTAGCCTGCATTATAAAAAAGAGGACTGCATTGCGCAGCCCTCTTTATTTTATGATTCGACTTGCATCATGCGGCAAGGCGGATTTTCTGTTTCCGGTTTGACCCGTTTGAATTTTTACCGGATGCTTTGCGTACGGCCTTTCGGGAACAGGGCGACTGGGAAATAATCAATAGAAATGCCCGCTGGGAGCGAAGATCGCGTAGCCGAAGTTGAAAGTGAGGTACATATTGTGCCAGCTCTTCAGGTCGTATTTGGTGAGCGACAGGCTGACCGGTCCGATGGGCGTGTGATAGACGAACGAGGCTTCGGTGATGTATTGCATCTTTTCGCCGGGCAGCCCCCGGTTGTCGCGGTACATGGCATAAAATCCCGTGCGCAGGAAGAAATTGGGCAGCAGATCGAAAGTGGGCATCAGACCGCCGGCCAGGAAGTTTTTCGCCCGGTAGTCGGGCATGAAAGCCATCTGGGAGTGTACGACGGGCTGATAGGCCGGCAGCGACATCAATGTAGCCGTTTCGGTCTGGAACCGGGGGTGCGTGGTCCAGACGGCGTCGATGTTGAATCCGAACGAGAACCATTTGCAGCCGGGCAGGTCGAAATAGCGGTTCCACTGGAATTTGGCGCCGAACCATTCGCGGTGGGCGTTGAAACTTCGCTTACGCCCGAATTCGGCGGGTTTGTGTCGTTCGCGCCCCGTGATGTAGATGCCCGAGAGGGATATTTCGGACCCCCGGCGCGGGTAGAGAATCTTGTCGAGCGTGTTGCGGGCGATCTCCAGCTTGGTGCCGAAGAAGGAGAAGCGCGTGAGGTCGGTGTTGGGATCCGTACCGGGAACGGCGGTGTCGTAGCGGTAGGCTTGTTGTCCTCCGTTGAACCGCAGCGATGCCAGGCTGTTGTGTGTCAGCGGCATGGTGAGTCCGATGGAGAGGAATCCCTGGTTGTTCTTGACCGATTTGGTGTTATCGATCGGCGTGAGGTTGCCGAAGTTGCCGTGCCGCAGGTTCAGGACTTCGAAATTGTAGGAATAGTCGAGCGAGAAGGGTTTCCAAAGGTAGAAGTCCGTGCGCCCGCCCAGCGAACCGGTCGCATAGGTCGGGCCGATGTAAATACCGGCGAAAGCCCATTGCGACACGCGGCGGATCGTGTGGTAGTCGAAACCGATGAATGCCTGGTTGAAAGCCGTCGAGGAGATGTTGCCGCCGATCAGGAACCGGAGGTTTTCGCGTGCGGACATCTTCAGCTTGACCGAATACCGTTCCCGCAGCGGGTCGTACCGGAATTTGGGGTATTCGACCGAAAATTCGTCGTTGCCTATGACGGAGAAGAAGTCGTCGCGGAATTCGGGGAAACTCATCTGCCGCTGCCGTCCGTCGTAGGTGTCGTCCAGCCGCATGACGTCGCGTACATAGGCCGTTTGTGCATGGGTGAGTCCTTCGAACTCGTAGTCGTCGAAGATGATCGGGGGACATTTTTCGCGGAAAGCCGCCCGCTTGGTGCGGATCTCTTCGGGCGTGACGATGCGGTGGATTTTTTCCCGCAGGGCCGGAATCTGGGCCAGTGCGTCGCGGTAGCCCGCTTCGATGATCGAATCGGCGCTGTTGAAATCGAGCATGCTGACATTGACAGCCCGGTTGATCATCAGACTGCGTCCTTCGGGCATGTCGTAGTTGGTCTTGTTCATGGCCAGCGAGAAGGCTTGATCGACGAGCGAACTGTTCTCCGTGATGTCGTTGTTTCCCGACGTGCATTTGCTGCCGATCAGGAAATCGGGATGGAACTCCTTGTCGAGGGGTTCCCAGGGGAAGTTGTCGTAGATGCCGCCGTCGTAGAGTAGCATCGTGTCGATTTTCATGGGTTTGAACGCCAGCGGAATGGACATCGACGAACGGATCGCTTCGCCCATGTCGCCCTTGCGCAGCACCACCGGACGGCGGGTGTTCATATCGCTCGCCACGCAGAGGAACGGCACCATCAGGCTGTCGAAGTCCCGCCGGGAAGCTGTCGTGGCCGGGCCGAACAGGTCGGCGAGGGCCAGGTCGATCTGATTCGAGGAGATCAGGTACGAAGGCAGGCGGAAACGGCTCGCGTTGGGGTCGTCCGGGTGGTCCTTCATGTTGAGGCGGATCGAGAGGAAGATCGGGGTGCCGGTATTGCGGCGGTAGTAGGGCAGGTAGCTGGGGTCGATGCGCCCCGAAACCCACTGTTTGACCACACCCGAAGCGACGATCCGGCGCATCTCTTCGGGGGAGTATCCTGCGGCGTACATGCCCGCGATGATCGAACCCATCGAGGTTCCCGACACGTAGTCGATCGGAATGCCGCTCTCTTCGAGTGCCTGCAATACGCCGATATGGTAAAGTCCTTTGGCTCCGCCGCCGCTCATGACCACCCCGACGCTCTGGGCCGCTGCCGGAAGGGTGAAAAGCATTCCCGCCGCGAGAAAAGAGAGGAATTTCCGCTTCATATCCTGATATTTTTATTAACTTTGCCTATTAAACCGTGCGTAAAAGTACAAAATAAAGCGTAAACTTTAGGTTATGAACGATAAAATCAACGAGCTGCTCGAACGGGTGGAGGCATTCAAACCCAAAGCTGCGGCCGAGATCGAGGATTTCCGAATCCGGATGCTGGGGAAAAAAGGCGAGCTGACGGCCCTCATGGAGGAGTTCAAGAGCGTGGCGCCCGAGCTGAAACGGGAGTTCGGCCAGAAGCTCAACAACCTTAAGAACCGGACGCAGGAGCGGATCAACGCCCTGCGGGGGCAACTTGCGGACGCCGCCGGGGACTCCTCGCAGCGGATTCCCGACATGAGCCGTCCCGGTTCTGCGGAGGAGCTGGGTTCGCGTCATCCCATTTCGCTGGTGACCAACCAGATCGTCGAGGTATTCTCGCGGCTGGGCTATACGGTGGCCGAGGGTCCCGAGATCGAGGACGACTGGCATGTCTTCTCGGCGCTCAACTTTCCGCCCGAGCATCCGGCCCGCGACATGCAGGATACGTTCTTTATCGCCAAGAACCCCGACGTGCTACTGCGGACCCACACCTCGTCGATTCAGGTGCGGACGATGGAGCGGCAGAAGCCGCCGATCCGGGTGATCTGCCCGGGCCGCGTTTTCCGCAACGAAGCGATTTCTTACCGCGCACACTGCATCTTCCACCAGATCGAGGGACTCTATATCGACGAGGGCGTGTCGTTCGCCGATCTGAAACAGTCGATCCTCTACTTCGCCAAGGAGGTTTTCGGCGAGAACGCCACGATCCGCATGCGCCCCTCGTACTTTCCCTTCACCGAACCGTCGGCCGAGGTCGATGTGTCGTGCAACCTCTGTGGCGGCAAGGGCTGCAACGTCTGCAAGGGCACGGGTTGGCTGGAGATCATGGGCTGCGGCATGGTCGATCCCAATGTGCTTGAGGCCAATGGAATCGATTCGAAGAAATATTCCGGGTTCGCGTTCGGCATGGGGGTCGAGCGTATCGCCATGCTCAAATACGGCGTGAAGGACCTGCGGCTCTATTTCGAGAACGACATACGGTTCCTGCATCAGTTCGATACGGTGCTTTAAGCGCTGCGGTACACTCCCCGGGTCGGGGAGCGGCGAATCGCCCGCCGGATGCCGGGATGTTCCGGGGATGAAGTTCCGTATCGTTCGCGGGAATACGAAAAGCGGTTCTCCGACGTTTTCTTGACAGACGAAGGGAGGGGCTGCGTCTTGTTCATTGCACTCTTCCGGCGAAGAACGAAGATACAAACTCAACGATTTCAATGAAGCGGATGCTTGCGATTCTGGTGCTCTGCACGGCTTTCTCCACGGGGTTCGTCCCGCAGGAGGAGGCGTTGCCCGCACCTGCGGCGGAGGCCTCGTGGCCCGACTCGCTGCGACCGACCGAATACTATACCGAGGGTGTGAAAAAACTCTTGATCGGAGAGGACACCCTGGCGGCCCGGGCACTGTTCCTGCAGGCCCTGGAGCTCGATTCCGCGTATGCTCCGGCCTGGTTCCGCCTCTCTTCGGTGACTCCCGACGGCGATCCGCAGGGTACGGCGTGGGCACGGCGTGCTTACCGGCTGGACTCGCTCAACAAGTGGTACGGGCAGCTTTACGGGCAAAAACTGCTTGCTGAGGGAGAACTCGACAAGGCGCGTCCGCTGTTCGTGCGGCTTTCGGCGCTCGACCCGACCAATCCCGACAACATTCGTATTCTGGCGATCCTGTACCAGCAGGCCGGGATGCCCTATTCGGCGATCGATATGCTCGATTCGGCCGAGATGCGTTTCGGTAAAATGCCTTTGTTGGGGGCGATGAAACGCCAGTTGCTGATTCGCACGGGGCAGTTGGACCGTGCGCTGGCCGAAGCCAGGGAGATGGCCGAGGCGATTCCTTACGAAGCGGAAAACCACGTGATTCTGGCCGACCTGTACGGTGCTGCCAAACAGGATTCGTTGGCCATAGCCGAGTATAACCGGGCGTTGGAGATCGACTCCATGAATGTCCCGGCGCTGGCTTCGCTCGCCGAATTCTACAACAAGCGCAACGATTCGCATGCTTATCTGGCCGTGTCGAAAAGGCTTTTCGAAATCGACGAGCTCCCCTTGTCGGAAAAGGTCCGCATTTTCCGGCAGCTGACGCTCGACGTCCGTTTTTACCGGGACAACTTCTTTCAGCTCAACGACTTGATTTCGACGCTTGCGATCCGCTATCCCGACGATAAGGACGTCGTCGAACTGTATGCGCAGCACCTGATCAATGCCGGGGAGCTGGAGCAGGCGCTGACCCTCTACAAGCTGCATCTGGCCGACCGGCCTCCCCAGTTGGACTATTACCGTGCGGTGATCGACATCGAAACTTACCGCAAGCGGCTCGATTCGGTTTATCTGTATATCGACCGGGCGCTCGAGGTTTTCCCTGGAAATACCGAGCTGTATGCCCGCAAGGGACACGCCCAGGGGTATACCGGAAAGTTGTCGCAATCGATCGGCAGCTATAAAAAAGCCCTCAAATATGCTGATGCGGACTCCCTGCGCGGAGCCGTGTGGGGATATATCGGCGACGCTTATCACCAGATGGAGGAGGCCGGACGGAAGGACTCGGAACGGGACAAATACCGCCGCCGGTGTTTCGAGGCTTACGACCGTTCGCTGCATTATTACTACGATAACCCGATGGTGCTCAATAACTACGCCTATTTTATAAGCGAATCGTCCCGGGATCCCCGTCAGCTCGACCGGGCCTTTGCCATGGCAGCCCGTGCGGTGGAGCTGGACGGCAACAACGCCACGCTGTTGGATACCTATGCCTGGGTGCTGTTCCGTCTTGGACGGCTGCAGGAGGCTCGTCGAACGATGCAGCAGGCGATCTCTTTCGACCGCAGCGAGAATCCGGAACTCTACCTGCATTACGGGGACATCCTGGCGGCTCTCGGGGAGAAGTTCATGGCCGAAACCTACTGGCGCAAAGCGCTGGAGAAGGGATATGACGATCCCCGGGCGATCGAAGAGCGTATCCGGCAACTCAAATCCAAGCCCTGACTATGCGACAAGCCTTGAACCATTCGTATCGTTTCCCGCAGCGGGCGGAGTCGGTCCGCACGCTGTGTATCCGTTTGCCGAAGGTCGTTTTGTTTCTTTTCCTTCTACTTGGTGCAGGGTCGCTTGCGGCCCAGAATACCGACCAGCAGATCGCGGCGCAGAAACGGTTGATCGCCGACCTCGAAAAGCAGATCGCCCGGGAGGAACAGGAGATTTCGAAGCTCAAGAAGGGACGTGCCTCGGCCGAGGAGACGGTGCGCCGTCTGGCCCGTCAGATCGATTCGCGCAACCAGCTGCTCGACGTGACGGAGCGGGATGCCCGTAAGCTCGAGGTCGAGGTGGCCCGTACGGACAGCGTGGCCCGGGGGCTGTCGGCATCGCTCGACGCCCATAAACGGCGCTATGCCGAGATGGTGCGCGAGGCATACCGCAACTACAAACACAACAATTATCTGACCTACCTCTTCTCTTCGAGCGACTTCAATCAGGTGGCCCGCCGCATCACCAATCTGCGGGAGGTGGCGGCCATGCGGGAACGGCAGATGGAGCAGATCGTGACGCTTTCGGAGCAGGTGTCCGTCGAGCGGACCCGGCTGACCGGGCAGCAGCGGGCGCTGGATTCGGTGAAGCGCAGCCTGACCACGCAGCGGACCCGCCTGCAGAAAGATTCGCAGGCGGCGCGTGCCAACATCAAGCAGCTCTCCAAGAAGGAAAAAGCTGCCCTGCAACAGAAAATCGCCCGCGAGCAGCGGCTTGACGTGGCGATCGACGAGTTGCGCAAGCTGACCCGGGGCAACAAGGAGGGCAACACCTTTACGGCGAAGACTTCGAATCTGCGGCTGCCGGTGGTCGGCGGCGGGGTGAAGCGCTACAAGGGCAATATGGCCGAGATCGCGGGGCCGAAGGGGGCGCAGGTGATTTCGATCTACGAAGGCAAGGTCGTCGAGGTGAAGCGCAACCGGATCACCAATAAATACGACGTCTATATAGCCCACGGCGAATACATCTCTTCGTATGCCAACCTCAATTCCGTGACGGTGGGCAAGGACGACAAGGTGGCCCGCAACCAGCAGATCGGAACGATCGGGTCGGGGGTCGATGTGATGACCATGCAGCCCGAGTACAAGATGGTGTTCGGTATTTACGGACCGTCGCCCAAAGTACAGATGCGTGCTTCGGATTGCTTCAAAAAATAACCGTCTATGGCCGTACGCTATTATACCGATGACTGTACCTATCGCCTGCCGCAGAAACGGCTCACGGCCGCGTGGCTGGACCGCGTAGCCCGGGAAGAGGGGTATGAACTGGGGGATGTGACCTATATTTTTTGCTCGGCGGCCCGCCTGCTGGATATGAACCGGCAGTTCCTCGGGCACGACTACTATACCGACGTCATCACGTTCGATTACAGCGACCGCAAGGGCGCCCGGATCGTGTCGGGCGATATTTTCATCGATGTGGAAACCGTTGCGGACAATGCACGCGAATACGGCGCCGCGAAGCTGACCGAAATGCGCCGCGTGGTGGTGCACGGTTTGCTCCATCTGTGCGGACAGAAGGATAAGACACCCCGTGCGAACGCTCAAATGCACCGCAAGGAGGATCACTACCTCCGACAGTGGGATGAGCTGTCCAAAGGGCTGAAATAGGGCTTTGCGAGGGAATCCGGTCGCGGAGTTGCGGGTCCCTTTCCCGGCAGGATTATTTTTAATGCCTGAAATATCCCGTAAAATCGTTCGAATATATCATACGGTCGGTTCTTTCCCGACGGCGGGATGGGCGGCTCAAGGTGCTGAAAAGACGGTTTGCAGAGGGAGCCGGCCGCAGGGTTGCGAACTCTTTCACGAAAGGATGTATTTTTAACGCCTGAAATGCTCCTTAAAATCGTTCGAATATACCATAACGGTCGGTTCTGTTCCCGACGGCGGAATGGACCGTTAAAGACGCTGAAACGGCGGTTTATGGGCGGATTCGTCTTTTGTTTGGAACCGGTTCCCGAAAAAAGATGGATTTTCCCCGGCAATCGTATATTTCAATGTCCGTCATTCGACGGTCGTTCGTTCGCGGCCGGAGGCCGTGTCTGTAATGCCGACTCTCTCTTAAGTCCTTTCTTCGGAGGGGAATTCGGGTCGTTACGTTTCCAAAAAGAACGCTGTAATCGCGTTTTCCTTCGTTGGGACTGAAGCGGACGACTTCGCTTGCGGGACGTGTTTCGGAGGTTTCTGGCTGCGGTGGCTGCGGCAGCAGTTGTGGGGGCTGTCGATCGGGTCCGCCGTGCGGCGAATCGGTAGCCGGGAGAGGTGGACTGCGAAGATTCGGCTTTCGGAGGAGGCGTTTCCGCCGTGCGGGGACGGATCCGGCCGTTGGTTGTGTCCGCAACCCTTTAATCGTTTGTATTCTTCGGGAATGTGGCGGCAGGGATTGCCGGTTCCTTGCCGGAGAGAAGTTTATTTTTGCGGGAAAATGCTGACAAAGTTCGGGATTTTCCCGCGCGGGTCGCCGGAGTGTGCCGGAAGCGGGGAGAATCCGTTTTTGTTGGGGCAGCCCGTATTTGCTGATCTTTTCGGCGCTGCGGCGACGTTTTGCCGCGAGGTTGCCGTTTTCGATCCGACTTTCGCCGTCGGACGGCGGATAGCTGGGCGAAAGTTCCCGTTGCGTGCGGTTTCGGCTTTTTCGGATAAGCGACTTTGTTCGTATCTTTGCCGTGCGGCGGTCGGTCGTCGGATTGACGGCCGGCGGTGTTTTCCGCAATTCATGGAAAAGGAGATATGGTTTTACATTACGATATCATCGTGGTCGGCGGCGGTCATGCCGGCTGCGAGGCGGCTTCGGCGGCAGCGCGGCTCGGCTCCCGCACGCTGCTCGTGACGATGGACATGATCAAGTTGGCCGATATGTCTTGTAATCCGGCCGTAGGTGGTGTTGCTAAAGGACAGATAGTCAGAGAGATAGATGCTTTAGGAGGGCAGATGGGACGGATTACCGACCTTACGGCTGTCCAGTTCCGCATGCTCAACCGCTCGAAAGGGGCGGCGATGTGGAGTCCCCGGGCCCAGTGCGATAAGTCGCGTTTCTCGGCCGAATGGCGGCGTACGCTGGAGAATACCCCCAACCTCTATCTTTGGCAGGACACTGCGGTCGAACTGCTCTTCGGGCAGCGGCCTGCGGAGGAGGGTCGGCCGCAAGTGCGCGGGATTCGGACACAGATGGGGGTGGAGTTCTCGGCCGACTGTGTGATCCTGACTGCCGGGACGTTTCTGGCGGGGGTGATGTATTGCGGTCGTTCACACGCCGAGGGCGGCCGTGCGGGGGATTCGGCTTCGCACGGAGTGACCGAATCGCTCGTGGCGATGGGTTTCGAAGCCGGCCGGATGAAGACCGGGACCCCTGCACGACTCGATGCGCGGACGATCAATTTCGAAATTCTGGAACCGCAATACGGGGATGAAAATCCCTCGAAATTTTCCTTTTCCGCCGATACGCATCCGGTGCAGAATCAGCTTCCGTGCTTTTTGGTCTATACTTCGAAGAAGGTGCATGACATTCTGCGGAAGGGTTTCGGCGATTCGCCGCTTTTCAACGGTACGATCCGGGGGATCGGTCCCCGTTATTGCCCGAGTATCGAGGACAAGCTCAACACATTCGCCGATAAGGACCAGCACCAGCTTTTTCTCGAGCCGGAGGGTCGTTCGACCAACGAATATTATCTGAACGGGTTCTCCTCGTCGCTGCCCTGGGACATTCAGTGGGAGGCATTGCACGCCATCGAGGGGTTCGAAGATCTGCATATTTTCCGTCCGGGTTATGCGATCGAGTACGACTATTTCCTGCCGACGCAACTGCACCATTCGCTCGAAACCAAGCTGGTGGACGGACTCTATTTCGCCGGCCAGATCAACGGGACGACCGGCTATGAAGAGGCCGGGGCGCAGGGGGTGATGGCCGGTATCAATGCGCATCGCCGCAGGATGGGGGAGGAACCGCTGGTATTGGCACGCGACGAAGCCTACATCGGGGTATTGATCGACGACCTGGTGACCAAAGGGGTGGATGAGCCTTATCGTATGTTCACTTCGCGTGCCGAGTATCGGATTCTCTTGCGGCAGGATAATGCCGACATTCGATTGACTCCGATCGGATATAAAATCGGGCTGATTTCGCAAAAAAGGTACGATAGTTTCTGCAAAAAAAATCGACTCGTAGAATCGCTCGTAGCATTCGCTCGCGGACTGAGTGTCAAACCGGACGAAATTAACGACTGTTTGAAATCGCTCGGTTGCGACCCGATTTCGCAAGGTCGGAAACTGCACGACTTGTTGATGCGTAACAATGTGACCTTCGATCTGCTCTCGGGTGTTTTACCGAAGCTCGGCGATTTTCTGCGCGAGCAGGAGATGGATGCCGAGGTCGTCGAGGAAGCCGAGATCCAAATCAAGTACAAGGGGTATATCGAACGGGAGAAATTCATTGCCGACAAATTGCATCGCCTGGAGAATATCCGTATCCCGGCCGATTTCGATTTCCATTCGATGAATGCCCTGACGATCGAAGCCCGGCAGAAACTCACCCGAATCCGACCTGCGACGATAGGGCAGGCTTCCCGTATTCCCGGAGTTTCTCCGGCGGATGTGAATGTGTTGCTGGTGAAATTCGGTCGATAAAGTCTTTTATTGGGATTGAGCAATACGGTTTAACTGCTATTTTCCCGAATTTGACAATCGTTTTTGGATGTATTTGTCGTTTATCAATGCGGATTAAGATCGGTTGATAAATTGTGCGATTGTATTTTCTGTCTTATATTGTCGGGAGTGGCGGTGGCTATTCCCGATTTTTTTACGACTGTTTGTAAGTGGTGGCAAAGAAAACATGCAGTAAGAAAAAGGGATGTTCCACGTGGAACATCCCTTTTTCTTGAGTTTTGCGGGTGTCGATTACATGACGATCGTGCACCAGTTGTGTTTGTCTTCGGTGCGGCCGTACTGGATGTCCTGCAAAAGCGTATAGAGTTGCAGAGAAACCTTTCCTACTTCGTCGCCGTAGGTGTAGGTTTGCTTCGTGTCCATGTCGTAAATGCTGCCGATCGGCGAGATGACAGCTGCCGTACCGCAAGCGCCGCACTCCTCGAAAGTCGGGAGTTCGTCCACCGGAATATGACGCTCCTCGACCTTCAGACCCAGGTCTTGAGCCAATTGACGGAGGCTCTTGTTGGTGATCGACGGAAGTACGGAGTTCGACTTCGGCGTGATATACGTGTTGTTCTTGATGCCGAAGAAGTTGGCTGCGCCGCACTCTTCGATGTATTTGTGCTCGGTTGCGTCGAGGTACATGATGCTCGCATAGCCGAGCTCGTGTCCGTGCTCGCCCGACATAAGGCTGGCTGCATAGTTACCGCCCACCTTCACGTCGCCTGTTCCACGTGGAGCAGCACGGTCCTGTTCGCGGTCGATTGCGACCTTCATCGGCTTGATGCCGCCTTTGAAGTAAGCGCCTACGGGCGAGCCGTAAACCACCAGCAAGGCATCCTTGGAGGGTTTTACACCCAGTCCTGCCGTCGTGCCGAACATAACGGGGCGCAGGTAGAACGATGCGCCGGTGCCGTAGGGCGGGATGAAACGCTCGTTGCGCTTAACCACTTCTACGCAGGCTTTGACGATCATATCGATCGTCGGTACGGGCAGGCAGAGGCGTTTTGCCGACGACTGCAAGCGTTTTGCATTCTCTTCGACGCGGAACAGACGTACTTTGCCGTCAGCGCCCCGGAAGGCTTTCAAGCCCTCGAAAAGAGCCGTGCCGTAGTGAAGGCAGGATGCCGACATGTGCATGTTGATGTACTCGTCGCTTGTAATTTCCATTTCGCTCCACTTGCCGTCCGTGCAAGTATAGCGGGCATTGAAATCGGTCTTCATGTAGTTGAAGCCGAGAGAGCCCCAATCGATGTTCTCCATTGTTTTTTAATATTAAAGGTTGTATCTTTTGTTCAAGAAATATCTTTATTATCCGACTGTCGCACCCGGATTTGTCTGATCGTCAGGTTGTAACAGCCTTAATTTGCCCGAAGCGTCCTGGGCCATCAGAATCATGCCACGAGAGAGGATGCCCTTCAGTTCGCGCGGTTCCAGATTTACCAGTACGAGCACCTGTTTCCCGACGAGTTCTTCGGGTGTGTAGTATTCGGCGATGCCCGAAACGATTTCGCGCTTGTCGATGCCTGTATCGACGGTCAGTTTCAACAGCTTTTTCGTCTTGGCGACTTTTTCAGCGGCGAGGATCGTCGAAACACGGATATCCATCTTTTGAAAATCGTCGAAAGTCGTTGTTTCCTTTTGATCTTCAATGTGTTGTGCTGCTTCGGCCGAAGCGTTCGCCGCTTTGGTCGCCGCCAACTTGTCGAGCTGGCGTTGGATTACGTCGTCCTCGATCTTTTCGAAGAGAAGTACGGCTTCGCCGATCCGATGTCCGGCAGCGAGCAGGTCGGTGCTGCCCAGTTTCTCCCAGCCGAAGGGTCCTGCCTGCAACATCCCGACGATTTTCTTCGCCGAGAAGGGCATGAACGGTTCGATGGCGATCGAGAGGTTTGCGGTGATCTGCAAAGCGATGTTCAGGATCGTCTTGACCCGTTCGGGATCGGTTTTGATGAGTTTCCACGGTTCGGTGTCGGCCAGGTATTTATTGCCCAGGCGGGCGATGTTCATCGCCTCCTTCAAGGCTTCGCGGAACCGGTAGTTTTCGATGTTGTTTTCGAGGGCTTCCTTCGCGCCGGAGAGTTCCCGAAGCGTTTCGCGGTCGTAGTCCGTCAGTGCGCCGCAGGCGGGCACTGCGCCGTCGAAGTATTTGTGTGTCAGGACTAAAGCCCGGTTTACGAAGTTGCCCAGCACGGCTACCAGCTCGTTGTTGTTACGGGCCTGGAAGTCCTTCCAGGTGAAGTCGTTGTCCTTGGTTTCGGGGGCGTTCGCGCAGAGCACGTAGCGCAGCACGTCCTCCTTGCCGGGGAAGTCGGCCAGGTATTCGTGCAGCCAGACGGCCCAGTTGCGCGAGGTCGAGATCTTTTCGCCCTCGAGGTTCAGAAATTCGTTGGCAGGGACGTTTTCAGGCAGGATGTAGCCGCCGTGCGCCTTGAGCATGGCCGGGAAGACGATGCAGTGGAAGACGATGTTGTCCTTGCCGATGAAGTGCACCATTTTGGTCTCTTCGTCCTTCCAGTATTTCTCCCAGTCGGGCGTCAGGTCCTTGGTCGCCGAGATGTAGCCGATCGGCGCGTCGAACCAGACGTAGAGCACCTTGCCTTCGGCCCCTTCGACCGGTACGGGAATGCCCCAGTCCAGGTCACGGCTCACCGCACGCGGTTGCAGACCGCCGTCGAGCCAGCTCTTGCATTGCCCATAGACGTTGGTTTTCCACTCTTTGTGCCCTTCGAGGATCCATTCGCGCAGGAAACCCTCGTACTGGTCCAACGGCAGATACCAGTGCTTGGTGGCGCGTTTCACGGGTACGGAACCCGATACGGCGCTGTGCGGGTTGATCAGTTCGTCCGGCGAAAGGGTCGATCCGCACTTTTCGCATTGGTCGCCGTAGGCGCGGTCGTTGCCGCAGCGGGGGCAGGTGCCCACGATATAGCGGTCGGCGAGGAACGTCTGGGTCTCCTCGTCGTAGTATTGCTCCGAGGTCCGCTCGATGAATTTGCCTTCGTCGTAGAGCTTGCGGAAGAACTCCGACGCTGTCGCGGCGTGGGTCTTCGACGAGGTGCGCGAGTAGATGTCGAACGACATGCCGAGCCCTTCGAACGACGATTTAATCAACTGGTGATAGCGATCGACGATCTGCTGGGGCGTGACGCCCTCTTTGCGGGCCTTGATGGTGATGGGCACGCCGTGCTCGTCGCTGCCGCAGACCGAGATCACGTCGTATCCTTTCAGGCGCAGGTAGCGCGTGTAGATATCCGACGGGATATAGACGCCCGCCAGGTGGCCGATGTGTACCGGGCCGTTGGCGTAGGGCAGTGCCGAGGTGACGAGATAACGCTTGAAGGGTTTACTCATATTGGGTAGAAAAGGTCTAACAATTACTATTTTGTGTCAAATGTAGTGATTTTTCTAATAATTAGAAACTAAAACCCGACTTTGTTGTATCGGATTTTTCGTTTCGGGAGCGGGAAGGAGCGGTTCGGACGGAATGCCGCCGCCGGTGTCGTCGGGCGGGACACGTAAAAAACCGGAGCCTGAAAGCTCCGGTTTTTACGGACGTCGCCGGCCGTATTATTGCTTGCCCCGCAGGGGTTTGATGTCCTTGATGCGGAGCTGTACCGAAACCGAGCCCCGGTAGTGGTTCTCTACGATCTGATAGCAGACGTCGATCGGATGTCCCGCGCGGATCCACTCGTAGTGGGTCGGCTGCTGGAAGGCGATCGTCTGAATCGTCGTGTTGGGTTTCTGGCGCTGCATCAGGTCCATGCGCAGGTGCTCGCAGTCGGCGCCGACGAGCTTCGTCTCGCCGTGGCTGACCACGCCCCGCGTGACGAATACCGGTGCGGGGTTGCCGGGGCCGAACGGCTGGAAACGGTTCAGGTCGCGGCGGAACGCCGGGGTGATGTTCGAGAAGAAGAGTTCGCTGTCGATCTCCACCTGGGGTTGCAGCGTTATCGGGTCGATGTTCTCTTCGACGTAGGCGTTGAAGCGGCGGGTGAACTCCTCGACCCGTTCGGGACGCATCGTGAGTCCTGCTGCGTACATGTGCCCGCCGAAGTTCTCCAGCAGGTCGGAACAGGATTCGATCGCCTGATAGAGGTCGAAGCCGGGCACCGAGCGGGCTGAACCCGTGACGAACCCATTGCTCATCGTGAGCACCACCGTCGGGCGGTAGTAGGTTTCGATCAGGCGGGAGGCCACGATGCCCACGATGCCCTTCATCCAGCGGGGGTTGTAGATCACCGTACTCTTGGCGGCCTTCAGCTCCGCGTGGGCCTCGATGAAGTCGTGGGCTTCCTGCGTGACGCTGCGGTCGATACACTTGCGGTCCTGGTTGAAGCCGTCGATCACCGAGCCGAACTCTTCGGCCAGGCTTTCGTTGCCTTCGATCAGCAGATTGACCGCCGCATAGCCGCCCGAAGGAGCGGCGTTTTCGTCGTTTTCATCCATCCGCATACGGCCTGCGGCGTTGATGCGGGGGCCGATTTTGAAGACGATGTCGTCGATGGTGATGTTGTGTCGATCCAGGCCGCAGATCTTGATGATCGAAAGCAGCCCCTTCGAGGGGGAGGCGTTGAGCCGCAGAAGCCCGTAGTGGGCTAAAATCCGGTTTTCATCCACCAGAGGAACGATGTCCGAGGCGATGCTGACGGCCAGCAGGTCGAGCAACGGCTCGATTTGCTGGAACGGAATTCCGTTTTTCTGGCAGTAGGCCTGCACTAGCTTGAATCCCACGCCGCACCCCGACAGTTCGTCGAACGGATAGGAACAGTCGGCGCGTTTGGGGTCGAGAACGGCTACGGCGCGGGGAATTTCCTCGGCCGGGAGGTGATGGTCGCAGATGATGAAATCCACGCCCTTGCGTTTGGCATAGTCCACTTTCTCTATGGCTTTGATGCCACAGTCCAGGGCGATGATCAGCGTCGCACCCTTGCGTGCGGCGTGGTCGATGCCCTTGGTCGAGATACCGTAACCTTCGGTATAACGATCCGGGATGTAGAACAACAGGTCCTTGTGACCTATCTGGCGCAGAAATTTATAAACCAGCGCGACGGCGGTCGTGCCATCGACGTCGTAGTCGCCGTACACCATGATCTTCTCACGGTTGCGGACGGCCCGCTCCACCCGTTCGACCGCCTTGTCCATATCCTTCATCAGGAACGGGTCGTGCAGGTCCGAAAGCTGGGGGTTGAAAAATTTCTTAGCCTTCTCTAACGTGTCTATGCCTCTCTGTACGAGTAGATTGGCCAGGACCGGGGAGATGCCCGTCGCGGCAGCCATCGCGGCAACCGCCTCCGGATTCCCCTGAGGCTTCACTACCCATCGTTTTTCTATGGGCATATTTGTTATTATTTATATATTTTAACATTCAAATTCTCGCATAAATCTTCGACGAGGCGTCGTTTGACCTCCTCCATCGGAACCGGGCGACCGATCTCCTTTTCGATCGACGTGGCACCCCGGTCCGTAAACCCGCAGGGGTTGATATGGGTGAAATAACGCAAATCGGTTGCCACATTGAGTGCGAAGCCGTGCATGGTCACGTAACGCGACGCCCGCACACCGATCGCGCAGATCTTACGCGCCGGCTGCGCTCCTTCGATCCAGACGCCCGAGGCGCCGGCGATGCGTCCGGCCCGGATGCCGTAACGGGCTACCGTCCGGATGACTGCGCCCTCGAGCGCGTCGATGTAGTCGCGCAGCGAAAGTCCGATGCGCTCCAGGTCGAGGATCGGGTAGCCCACGATCTGTCCCGGCCCGTGGAAGGTGATGTCGCCGCCCCGGTCGATGTGGTAAAATTCAGCGCCGATGCCGCGCAGATACTCTTCGCCGACCAGCAGGTTCTCCGCATGGCCGCTCTTGCCGAGGGTATAGACCGCCGGATGCTCCACCAGGAGCAAATAGCCCGCGCCCTCCGCCGGGGTTCCCTTGGCCCGCAGGAGGGTGTCGAAAAGCCTCTGCTGGTACTCCCAGCAGGCTTTGTAGTCCATTTGTCCGAGGTCCCGGTATTCGACAAACATCGTAAATTACGTTACGACACCTCTCCGTCCGGCTCCGTACGGATACCGTAAATCCGGAAAGCGTCGGTTCAACACTTTCTTTGTCGCAGACCTTTTCCCGCGCGGCGGGAAGACTCAGGCTTTCGCGGAAACCTGTCGCTTCAGACGCACCGAGCCGAGCGCTTCGTCCGCCAGGTACGACGAACGCACCATCGGACCGCTCGCGCAGTAGCTGAAGCCCATGTCGAGCGCCTGCTGCCGGTACCAGTCGAATTTTTCGGGAGTAATGTACGCCGCAACGGGGTGATGCTCCAGAGTGGGACGAAGGTACTGGCCGAGGGTCACGATCTCCACGCCGGCGGCGTGCAGGTCGCGCAAGGTCTGTAAAACTTCTTCATCGCTCTCACCGAGTCCGACCATCAGGCCGCTCTTGGCGACGGCGCCCTTTTCGCTTAAATAGCGCAGCACGTCGAGGCTCGTACGGTAACGGGCCCGCGAACGCACCAGGGGGGTCAGCCGTTCGGTGGTTTCGATGTTGTGCCCGATGATATCGGGCCCGGAGGCGATCACCGTGTCCAGCAGGTCGGGTTTCGCATCCAGATCGGGAATAAGGAGCTCAATTGTGACGTCGGGATTTTCCGCCCGGATCGCGCGGACGCATTCGGCCCAGTGGGCCGCGCCGCCGTCGGGCAGGTCATCGCGTGTAACGGAGGTTACCACCACATGCCGCAATCCCATCAAACGGACGCTTTCGGCGAGTTTGGCGGGTTCTGAAGGATCGGGCGGCAGAGGCCGGCCCGAAAGGGTGGCGCAGAATCGACAGTTGCGCGTACAGATTTCACCCAATATCATGAAGGTCGCTGTCCTGCGGCTCCAGCATTCGGCTTTGTTCGGGCATAGACCGCTGCTGCAGATCGTGTGCAGGGAGTGGTCCCTGACGATGCGTTGCACGTCCGCGTATTCTGCGGTGCGGTGAAGCCGGATTTTCAGCCATTCCGGTTTTTTCAGGACGTTTACCTTCTCTTCATGCAATTTCGGCATTTTAAGTTCATTATTTTCCCAATTGATGCAAAAATACAAAAAATATCAATCGCTTCTCCTTTCTGTTGCGAAAAAGATGAAAAAAGCCTTTGCAGGTGCAGGGGAGGCGGTCGGTCCGGTGCGAAGGACCAGCCGGGGCCGGATGTCGGAACGGGAGGGAGGAGTATGCGGAGAGCGCATCCGGAACGGCTCCGGATGCGCTCTCCGCAATATCTTCTGTTTCTGTCTGAGGGAAGGTTATCTCTGCCCGAGGTGCAGCTGCCATTGCCAGGCCGTGCGGAGCGTTTCTTCGAGCGGCCGCTCGGCACGCCAGCCCAGGAGGGTGTTCGCCAGCGTGGGATCGGCCCAGATCGCCGTGATGTCTCCGGCGCGGCGCGGCGCAAAGCGGTAGTTGAGTTTCAGTCCGTTGGCCCGTTCGAATCCGCGGACCAGCTCCAGCACCGAAACGCCCCGTCCGGTGCCGACGTTGAAGACCTCGTAAGGGGCGGCGCCGCGCTCTTCGATCAGGCGGTGCAGGGCAGCTACGTGGGCGCGGGCCAGATCGACGATGTCGATGTAGTCGCGGATGCAGGTGCCGTCGGGCGTCGGATAGTCGTTGCCGAAGATGCTCAGGCATTCGCGGATCCCGGCGGCGGTCTGCGTCACATAGGGGACCAGGTTCTGGGGGACGCCTCTCGGAAGCTCGCCGATCAGGGCCGAGGGATGCGAGCCGATCGGGTTGAAGTAGCGCAGGGCGATGCCCCGCAGACCGGGATGGGCGGCGACGGCGTCGCGCAGGATGTCTTCGGAGATCTGTTTGGTGTTGCCGTAAGGCGACGTGGCGGGCTTGCGGGGCGTCTGTTCGGTGACGGGCTGGGCGTCGGGTTCGCCATATACGGTGCAGGAGGAGGAAAAGAGGATGTTGGGCCGTCCGAAATCGCACATCAGCTCCACGACGTTCAGGAACGAAAGCAGGTTGTTGCGGTAGTATTTGAGCGGTTCGGCGACCGACTCCCCGACCGCTTTCGACGCGGCGAAGTGGATGACCGAACGGAATTCGTGGCGTTCGAACAGCCGCCGCATCGCCTGCAGGTCGCAGCAGTCGATCTGCTCGAAGGGCACTTCGGCGCCCGTGATGCGGCGGACGCCCTCCACGGCCTGAAGGTCGGAGTTCGAGAGGTTGTCGGCGATCACCACATCGAATCCGGCCTGGATCAGCTCGACGGCCGTGTGCGATCCGATGTATCCGGCGCCGCCCGTTACCAGTACTGTTTCTTTCATAAGGCTATGTCGTTTGAATTTCTGAATTTTTAGCATTGTTCTTCCTGTCTTCCCTGTTGCCGGATGGTTTTCCGCTGTCGGCTACTGCCGTTTCGCGGCATTCGGGTCGTTTGTTCCGGCTTCTCGCCCCTTTCCGGTGGTAGAGGCCTTGAGTTGCGATTCCGAAAAATCGGGACGGTACGATTTCATAATCGGGCCTGTCTTTCGTCTGCGGGGCCTTTTACAGTTCCTGCATGGCCAGGCAGTCGGGACGGTCGTCGGGTGAATTCCCGTTTATTTGGCGGCATACACCACCTTTTTGGTTTCGAAGAACGCTTCGTCGAAGAATGCGGGGATCGGGTACTCCGTCCACTTCATACCGGTACGGCTCAACTCGTCCGCGAGGTCGCCGCCCTTGAGGTAGAGGATGCCGTTGGGCAGGGCGCCCTTTTGCCCCCGGTCGATCTTGTCCCAGACCCAGCCGACGAAGGTCGGCATCTCCGTCACGGCGCGGGAAACCACATAGTCGTACCGTTCGGGAAGCGTTTCGGCCCGGGCGCAGAGGGGGGTGAGGTTGGCGAGGCCGAGTCCCTCCGCAACGCCCTGCACGACCTTGATTTTCTTGCCGATCGAGTCCACGGCCGTGAAATGCGCCTCGGGGAAGAGGATCGCCAGCGGAACGGACGGGAAGCCGCCGCCGCACCCCACGTCGAGAATCCGCGCTCCGTCGCCGAACGTGCAGACCTTGGCGATGGCCAGCGAATGCAGCACGTGACGCAGGTAGAGCTGGTCGAAATCCTTGCGCGAAACGACGTTGATCTTCGCGTTCCAGTCGGCATAGAGGTCGTACAACGCCGCGAACTGCTCCTTCTGACGCCCGGTCAAGTCCGGGAAATATTTAATTATCAGCTCCAATTGTGAATTATGAATTGTGAATCGTGAATCGTTCATCGCTCGTCGCCCTGGGCGATGAG
>OHRS01000243.1_pt1 | contig 36313 bp, 35 predicted proteins | sample 1578441 | NCBI WGS metagenome assembly OHRS01 (sample SAMEA3879592, study PRJEB24766) | human gut metagenome | biome: human-associated habitat; feature: feces | place: USA | collected 1985/1987
TATGCATAATGAAGAACTGCGAGCCTGCTGAGTCGGGCATCATTGAACGAGCCATTGAGAGAACACCCTCTGTATGCTTGAGATTGTTTTCAAAGCCGTTCACGGCAAATTCGCCCTTGATTGAATATCCGGGACCGCCCATACCCGTGCCTTCGGGGCAACCGCCCTGAATCATGAAACCGTAGATTACACGGTGAAATGTAAGGCCGTCATAGTAACCCTTGTTTACAAGGCTGAGAAAATTATTTACAGTATTCGGAGCAATTTCGGGATAAAGCTCCGCTTTGATTATTTTTCCGTTTTCCATTTCAAAAGTAACAATAGGATTGCTCATTTTAAATCGTCCTTTCGGTTTATTAACACTATTTTAGTATATCCTTGATAAAATAGCAAGTGTCTTAGTGATTATTTGCGAATAAATCAGCCTTTTTCAATGCTCATTGTAGCAAAAGCATTGAGGTCTGTTCCTGCGATATTTCCGCTGAGAAACTCGTAATATCCCTGTGAACCGACCATGGCGGCATTGTCACCGCAAAGAGATTTTTCGGGCATATACATTTCCCAATCACGCTTTTTACACTCTTCTGCAAGGGTTCTTCTGAGAAGTGAATTTGCCGAAACACCGCCTGCGATTACAAGCTTTTTCTGTCCCAAGTCTTCAGCCGCCTTGATAAAGTTTGTAACAAGGCAATCGACAACGGCATAGCGGAATGATGCACAAACGTCGGCTTTGTTAAGCTCAACACCTTTTTGTGCCGAATTGTGAATGAGGTTGATTACGGCTGTTTTAAGTCCCGAAAAGCTGAAATCATACGGCGCATCGTGAACTGCGGGACGAGGAAGCTTGAATGCAAACGGATTGCCGTTTTCCGCAACTCTGTCCATTTCAATTCCGCCCGGATACGGCATTCCCATTGTCCTTGCGGCTTTGTCAAAAGCCTCGCCTGCGGCATCATCACGGGTTTTGCCGATAATTTTCATCTTTGTGTAGTCCTCAACCATAACAATATGGCTGTGACCGCCCGACACAACAAGACAGAGAAACGGCGGTTTTAATTCTTTATTTGAAATATAATTTGACGCAATGTGTGAACGAAGATGGTGAACAGGAACAAGCGGGATTCCTGTTGCAAGTGAAAGTCCTTTTGCAAAATTCACTCCCACAAGCAACGCTCCGATAAGTCCGGGGGCATATGTAACACCGATTGCGTCAATGTCGGAAAGCCTGCAGTCTGCATCTTCAAGAGCCTGTCTTACAACAGGAACAATTGCCTCTGCGTGACGGCGTGATGCGATTTCGGGAACAACACCGCCGTAAAGCTTGTGTTCCTCAACCTGAGAAGCAACCACCGAGGATATTATGTTTCTGCCGTCCTCAACAACCGCTGCCGCAGTTTCGTCACAGGACGATTCTATTGCGAGTATCTTCATAATTTTCCTTTCACTACGAAACATTTACGATGAAGTTCCGTAATATCGTTAATATAATGTTTTATTACATATATATGTCAAAAACAGCGTGTCATTAAAACAGCGTTTTCGGTTGGAGAAGAGTAGTAATTTTTCCTCTCTCCCACCTTGATGAATCCGAATTTTTCATAGAGAGAACGGGCATTCCCGTTACTTTCACGAACCTCAAGAGTAAGAAAGCAAAGGTTATTTTTCTTGGCATAGGTCACAAGCGTTTCAACAAGTGCCGAACCTATTCCCCGATTTCTGTGTACACCGTCAACGGCAACATTGAAAATGTAACCCTCATCAACAACAACACTCATTCCTATATATCCGACAACGGCATTATCTTCCGTTGCGGTAAAAAACAGCGAGGTTTCGTTGTTCAGTTCTTCTTCAAGGCTGTTAAACGACCACGGATGCGAAAAACACCTCTGTTCAAGCTGTGCAACCGCCTCAAGCTGATTTTCGGTCATTCTGTCAATTTTCATACGCTTTTAATATTTCCTTTACAGAATTAACAATTTCATCACGGCAATGTCTGTACACCTCAATGTCGCCGCCGTAGGGATCGCTTATACCGAGTACGGCGATTTTTTCGGGCTGTACAAGAAAAAACTGCATCAACATTTTTGCGTGACTTTGCGACATACAGTAAAATTTTTCGTATTTTTCAATGCCGGCATCAGCTACGGCTGTTGAAGCTTTGCCCGAAAGGTCAATTCCGATTTCCTTACAGGCAATCACGGAATTTTCCGACACGGGAAGTCCCGTTGAGGTTGCAATGCCAAAGCTTTCCGCCCTGACGCAAACACCGTTTTTCTCTGCCATATCATTAAAAATTGCCTCTGCCATGGGACTGCGACAGGTGTTGCCCGTGCATACAAAGGCAATCGTTCTGTTATCCTTTTGCATCATACCAAGTCCTTCCGATTGCCGCATCGGCTGTGAGCGGAACGCTCATTTTAACTGCGTTTTCCATTTCTTCCTGAACAATGAGTGCAACTCTCATGCTCTCATCCTGCGGAGCTTCGACAATAAGTTCGTCGTGAACCTGCAACACAAGCCTTGCACGGAGATTTTCGGCTTTCATTCGCTCGTCAACCTTAATCATTGCAATTTTGATAATGTCTGCGGCTGTACCTTGAATAGGCATATTTCTTGCAACTCTTTCACCGAATGCACGGATCATATGCTTGCTCGAGGTGAGTTCGGGAAGATTTCTTCTTCTGCCGAACATCGTTTCAACATAGCCGTCAGCGTTCGCCTTTTCAACAACATTTTTCATATAGCTGTCAACACCGCTGTAATGGGCAAGATAGCTTTCAATGTAGTGCTTTGCCTCTTTATTTGAAACACCGATATCCTTTGCAAGTGAAAATGCGCCGATTCCGTAAACAATACCGAAGTTAACCGCCTTTGCACGGCTTCTCATAATCGGAGTTACCATATCAAGCGGCATATTAAACACCTGTGACGCTGTGATTGCGTGGATATCTTCGTTATCCTTGAACGCTTTAATCATATTTTTGTCACCCGAAATATGGGCAAGCACACGGAGTTCAATCTGCGAATAGTCGGCGTCAACAAGCGCCCAGCCCTCTCTTGCACAGAAAAACTTTCTCATCTCTCTGCCAAGCTCGGTTCTTACGGGTATATTCTGGAGATTCGGCTCTGTTGAGCTGATTCTGCCTGTTCTTGTTTCGGTCTGATTGAAATTTGAATGGATTCTGCCGTCATTTGCAATGACCTTTAAAAGTCCCTCGCAGTAGGTTGAATTCAGCTTTGAGAGCGTTCTGTATCTCAACACCATTTCAACAACGGGATGTTCATACCTCAGGCTTTCAAGCACCTCTGCATTTGTGCTGTAACCGCTCTTCGTTTTCTTTTTGCAATGGAGTCCGAGGTTTTCAAATAAAACTACGCCAAGCTGTTTTGGAGAATTGATGTTAAACTCACAGCCCGCACTTTCGTAAATTGCGGTTTCAAGCTCCTTAATCTGTGCAGAAAGCATTTCGCCGTAGCTTTCAATGCCCTGTCGGTCAACACAGACACCGATATTTTCCATTCTTGCAAGCACCTTTGCAAGCGGAATTTCAATTTCACTTAACAACTTTTCCTGACCGTGAGCCTTGATTTTATCTCCGAGTTTTTCGCACAATTCTGCGTAACAGGCAAATGCCTCGTATTTTTCATTCCGCTCATCAGTGCAGACAGGCAGAGCGACTTCGTAAGAGGCACAAAGATTTTTGTCCGAATAATCCTTTGACGACGGTTCAATCAGATATGCCGCAAGCTCAATATCAAACACAATATTTTCAACATCAATATTTTTCTCATCGGCATAAGCGTAGAGCGTTTTGATGTTTCTTGTGTACTTTTCAAGTTCACTGTCGGCAATAAACTTAACAAAAAGCTCTTCGTCCGTGCTTATATACACCTTGCCGTCAAAAAGTACGGCAAAGGATTTTAATTCTTTATTCTCTGTTTCAAAGTTGAGATAGAGCTTTTTCTCTGACTTAACATTTTTTAAAAGTTCATTTTCGTCAAAATCAGACACAACCTCAAGCGAATTTTTCTCAACCTTTTCGGGCTTTGTATTTTTGTCAGCCTTGATGCCGTATTTTTCTATTAAAGAAAACAGTTCAAGTTTTGCCATAAATCCGGCACATTCATCGGCATCTTTCATATCTACAACATAATTTTCGACATTTGTGTCAACAGGAGCGTTGCAGTTTATTTCACCGAGCATACGGCTGAGAATTGCATTTTCCTTTGACGCAGTCAGCTTTTTACGCACACCGTCCTTGATTTCAAGTTCATCAAGATGGTCATAGATATACTCAACCGTGTGATATCTCTGAATGAGATCACCCGCACCCTTTGGACCTATTCCCGCAACACCCGGAATATTATCCGAAGTATCGCCCTGAATCGCCTTGATTTCTATAAGTTCCTTTGGAGTTACACCGTAAGTTTCAAGAATCTTTTCGGGGGTATAAAGTATATCCTGTTTGTTTGAGCAAAGATGAACGCTTGTTTTGTCCGACACAAGCTGAAGGCTGTCACGATCACCCGTTGCAATAACGCACTCGTTTCCGTTTTCTTCACAAGCCTTGGCGAACGTACCGAGAATATCGTCAGCCTCAAAGCCCTCACAGGTAACAAGCCTGTAGCCTAAAAGGGTAAGAAGCTTTTTCAGCGGTTCCATTTGTGACGCAAGCTCCTCCGGCATACCTTTTCGTGTTGCCTTGTAGCCTGCATAGGCCTTGTGTCTGAAGGTAGGTGTTTTCAGGTCAAAGGCAATCGCCACGGCGTCGGGATTTTCTTCATTTTTAATTTTGTACAGCATTGTAAGAAATCCGTAAATTGCGTTTGTAAACTGACCGTCCTTTGTAGTAAGCGGTCTTATTCCGTAAAACGCACGGTTTACAATGCTGTTTCCGTCAACAGCAAGTAATCTCATAATTTATACATCACATTCTCAATTTTTCCGTCTTTAATGTAAATTCTCGGAACACGCTTTCCGACAAGACAAACGGTTTCGTAGTTTATAGTTCCTGTATTTTCGGCAAGTGAATCTGCAGTAGGCTCACCGTTTTCGCCTGTACCGAATACGACAACCTCGTCACCTGTCTTGACATCTTCAATATCGGTAACATCAAGCATTGTCTGATCCATACATATTCTGCCCACAATTTTCGCTTTCTTTCCGTTTACCATCATATAGCCGTCTTTTGCATTCTGTCTGATGAATCCGTCAGCGTATCCGATAGGGACGGTTGCAATTTTCATCTTTCTGTCGGCTGTAAAAGTTCTGCCGTAGGAAATTGTTGCACCCTTTTGAACCTCTTTTACGAAAGCGACAACTGTTTTAAGAGTCATTGCAGGAACAAGGTCAAGTCTGTCGGCAAGCTTTGATGACGGAGCAAGTCCGTAGAGGATAATACCTGCCCTTACCATATCGCAACAGGTTTCGGGGTAATCTTCAATTGCGCCGCTGTTTGAGCAATGAACAACGCTGATATCAACGCCTCGCTTTTTAAGGCTGTCACGCACATGAATAAAGTTTTCATACTGCTTGTTTGTGAACTCTCTGCCCTCGGCATCTTCATCAGACACACAAAAATGAGTAAAAAGCCCCTCAACCTCAAGATTCGGAAGGCAACAAGCCTCGCAAATTTCTTCAATAGAATATTCATCTCGTGGGAATTCCTGACACATAAAGCCGATTCTTGACATTCCCGAGTCAACCTTGATGTGCATTTTGCAGATACAATCCTCTTCAACACATTTTTCGGAAAGCTCCTTTGCATACTCAAGTGAAAAAACAGCCTGAGAAATATCATATTCAGCAAGATTTTCAGCCTCTGAAACGGGAGTGTAGCCAAGAATCACAATAGGGAGTTTTGAACCGCTTTTTCTGATTTCTATACCCTCGTCAATATTTGAAACAGCAAAAAAATCTGCTCCGAGTTTTTCATAAACCTGTGAAAGCTCAACTGCACCGTGGCCGTAGCCGTCAGCCTTTATAACACAACAGACCTTTGTATCGTCTGCAACCTTATTTCTTATTACATTGTAGTTATGCTCAATTGCATTAAGTGAAATTTCAGCCCAAGTTCTTTTTACCATATTCATTTCTATCTCTCCACATACCTTTTACAGTCAATTTGCAATCAATGTAATTATAATACTTTTGATTCTTCAAATCAACACAAAATCCCCCTTTAAATACATATAAAAGTTATTTTATTCGTAATTATGTGCAAAATGTTACTCCTGAATTTTTGCAAATGCACAAATTATCTGCATAAAAGTCCTAAATACTGCAATTCACTTGATTTATTTATTCATTTTTGGTAGAATTAAAAGGTATTTGATTTATAAATTAAATTTCAGGAGGGGCATAATGACAACAAACAACATAATAGTTCTTTGTGCATTTATAGCTTATATGATTATTATGATCGTAATAGGCTTTGTTTGTTCAAAGGGCAACAAGAACAATGAGGACTACTTTCTCGGCGGCAGAAACCTCGGCAGTTGGACAGCCGCAATGTCGGCACAGGCATCTGATATGAGCGGTTGGCTTTTGATGGGACTTCCGGGCGCTGTATACCTTGCCGGCACAGGCGAGGCATGGATTGCCGTAGGACTTCTTATCGGCACAATTCTCAACTGGTACATTGTTTCGGCAAGACTTCGTAAATACACAATTGTGGCAGGCAACTCGCTCACTATTCCGAGCTTTTTCAAGAATCGCTACCGTGACCATAAAAACATAATCAAGATTGTTTCGGCTTCAATCATAGCAGTTTTCTTCACGGTTTACACAGCGTCGGCATTCAGTTCGGGTGCAAAGCTTTTTGCAACGCTCTTCTCGGACAGCGCAAGCGGTGACGAAAACTACAATCGGGTTTATGTTATCGGTCTTATCGTTGCCGCAGTAGTAATTCTTGTATATACATTCATGGGCGGTTTCAAGGCAGTTTGTACAACCGACCTCATTCAGGGACTTATGATGATTGTTGCAATCCTTACCGTTCCGGTGCTTGCATATGCAATTCTCACATTTGACACAAGCTTCAGTTCTGCACTTGCCGCAAAAGGTGTTGAACAGCCTGCTCAGTTCCTTAACTTCTTTGTAAACGGTGACGGAACTCCTGTTTCGGCTGTTTCGATTATTTCAAACCTTGCGTGGGGACTCGGTTACTTCGGTATGCCGCATATTCTCGTCAGATTCATGGCTGTAAAGAGCAATGAAGAAATCAAGAAGTCAAGAAAAATTGCTGTTGTTTGGGTAATTATTTCACTTACTGCGTCATGCCTTATCGGTCTTATCGCAAGAGGCTACCTTACAGCACAGCTTGACGATGCAACAAGCGAATCTGTATTCATCAGAACAATCCAGCAGCTTTTCTCAGGCAACGGTGTGCTTATCTTTATCGGCGGTATTTTCCTTTGCGGAATCCTTGCCGCAATTATGTCAACAGCAGACAGTCAGCTTCTCGTCACTGCGTCGGCTGTTTCGGAGGATCTTTACAAAGGTGCTGTTAAAAAGAATGCAAGCGAAAAGAGCTCGCTTTTGGTCGGCAAAATTGCAGTTGCAGTTGTTGCTGTAATCGCATTCTTCATTGCACTTAATCCTAAATCAAGCATTATGGGACTTGTTTCGGATGCATGGGCAGGATTCGGTTCGGCATTCGGACCTGTTGTTCTGTTGGCACTTTTCTGGAAACGCTCAACACTTTCGGGTGCAATCAGCGGCATGGCAACAGGTGCTCTGACAGTTATCATATGGGACTATATTCCGCTTGTAAACGGTCAGACGCTTTATGCGGCAACAAATCTTTATTCACTTGTTGTAGGCTTCGGACTTGCGCTTATTGTGAATGTTATTGTTTCTCTTCTTTCAAAAAAACCGTCAAAAGAAATCATGGACGAATTTGATTCAATTAAAAATATTGAAGTATAAAACACAGGGGCAGTCGCTTTATCACGACTGCCTTTTTTGTGTCTGAATTTAATTTTTCCCGAAAATAAGAAAAATAAGGCATGGAATATCACAAAAATCAATTGAAATGTGCAAATCTTTGTAGTATAATTTATCGTATTGTTTGTTACTATTTTATTTTTCAGAAATCAGAAAAGAGATTGATATGAAACTTTTAGAAGACAGAATTCTTAAAGACGGACATATTGGTGCCGACAATGTATTAAAGGTTGACAGCTTTCTCAATCATCAGATTGATGTCAATTTTGTGTGTGAGCTTGGCAAGGAATTTTACAGACTTTTCAAGGACGAAAACATAACAAAAATTCTGACAATCGAAGCGTCGGGAATCGGCATTGCCTGTCTTGCGGCTCAGTATTTTGGTGTTCCGGTTGTTTTTGCAAAAAAGACAAAGACGATAAACATTTACTCAGATACATACAACGCAACCGTCCACTCATACACTCATAAAAAGGACTATGACATAGTTGTTTCTAAGGAATTTTTGAGCAAAGAAGACAATGTGCTTATCATTGACGATTTTCTTGCAAAGGGCAGCGCCTTAACGGCACTTCTTATGCTTATTGAAAAAGCAGGCGCAAAAACAGCAGGTGCGGGAATTGTTATCGAAAAAGCTTATCAGGGCGGCGGCAACCTCGTTCGTGATATGGGCATAAGAGTTGAATCTTTGGCAAAAATCAAGTCAATCAGCGAAAAAGACGGAATCGTGTTCTGCAAGCAGTAGTAATATACTGCTTGCTTATACTTGACTTTTGCTGATATTTATAGTATTATCTAACGGTAGGTCTTGTAGAAATTGAAAATGCGGGTGTGGCGGAATTGGCAGACGCGCTAGATTTAGGTTCTAGTGTCAACCGATGTGCAGGTTCAAGTCCTGTCACCCGCACCAGTATGAGTGTTCATAACGGATTTATGTTATGGACACTCATTCTTTTATTCAATTTCATCCGGTTTGTATGTGGTGAGCAGGTTTTGTGCCTGCTCACCTTTTTTCTTATGCGGATTTCACTGTGGGAATATACTCCACATCTACGCCCTTCCGGGTGTTGGCTTTGTAGTTTTCGTCATCTGATGACGGTAGTTCTAAGTAACCGACAAAACGATAATAGATGACGATACGTTGAGTGTAGTTCTTTTTGCCGCCTTCTTTTTCGTGCACATCAATGTGGTCAATAAGTTCCCGGAGCATTGGTGCGGTTAAGGATTCCATCTCCATAAACTTTCTGACAGCTTTAAGAAAGTCATCTTTGTTTTGCTCCATTTCACTGATTTTGGCAAGGCGCTCCTTGTACTCAAAAATCTTTGTTTTCAGTTCAAGACGTTCAACCTCGTATTTATGGGATAGCTCCCTATACATCTCATCGCTCAACTTGCCCGATACATTGTCCTCATAGGTTTTGGCGAAAAGCGAAGTGAGCATTTCATTTCGGGCGGTTACCCGATTTAGCTCTGTTTCCAAGGTTTTCTGCTCCGCCAACATATCGGCATTGGTTTTTTCGGCGAGGAGCTTTGCAAATTCTTCCTCGTGGGATTCCAAATACTTTGCTAATCTCTTTAATTCAAGCATAACGATCTGCTCGATAGCGTCGGCACGGATATAATGGCGGGTTTCGCAATTTCCACGGGTATCCTTCTTATAGTTGGAACAGCTGAAATAATGGATTTCCTTGTTGGTAGTATTCGTGTGATACCATAACTTGCTGCCGCAATCGGCACAGTAAAGAAAATCGCAAAACATATTCTTCTCGCCGTTTTCCTGTTTAGGAGCACGGCGCTTTGTCTTTACGACAAGCATCTGCACCAGCTCAAAATCATCACGGCTGATAATCGGCTCGTGAACATTCTTGAAAATAACCCAGTTTTCTTTAGGATTGTCGTAGCGTTTCTTATTCTTGTATGATTTGGAATACGTCTTGAAGTTGATGATATCGCCGCAATACTCCTGCTGGGTAAGAATCTTTGTAACGGTAGTTTTGCACCATTTATATTTGTTAGGCTGTGTGACCTTACCGCCTTTACGAATACCCTTTTCTTGCCAATACGCCATAGGAATCAGCACCTTGCGCTCCTGCAATATACGGGCAATCGTTTCGTTGCTCTTACCTTCAAGCGCCATTTTGAAGATGTCACGAACGACCTGTGCCGCTTCGGGATCAATAACCCACTTCTTAGGATTATCGGGAGATTTGATATATCCATATGGCGGCGGAGCTAACGGCTCGCCTGTGCTACCCCTGATACGATAGGATGATCGACATTTTTTGCTAATGTCCCTTGCGTAAAACTCGTTCAACACATTTTTGAACGGCGCAATTTCACTTTCACCTTCGTCGCTGTCGATATTGTCGTTAACGGCGATGAACCGAACATCTCTGTCGGGAAAATAGGTGTCCATATAATATCCGACCATATCGTATCGCCGTCCGAGACGGGACAGATCTTTGACAATCACCGTTGAGATATATCCGAGGTCAATGTCCTCGATCATCTTCTGAAAACCGGGACGCTCAAAATTTGTACCGGTATAGCCATCGTCAACATAGTATCGGGTATTGGTTAGCCCATTTTCCTTTGCAAAACGTTTTAACAATTTTTTTTGATTGGCGACCGAGTTACTGTCACCCTCCACGCCGTCGTCACGGGAAAGGCGGCAGTACAAGGCGGTAATGCCTGCCTTATCCTGTTTCTTTTTCGACTGCAATGTTGTTCTCCTTTCCGACAGCCGAACACACATTTTCTGCTGCCATAGTATCATTTTCCTTGGTGATTATCAAATGTGCGAAATCGCTGTTTATTATCCTTTTAACACAAGTCGGGAAAGAGGTGTTGTCCTCTTTCCGTCCTGTGTGCTTGAACGCCGCCGACACAATGTAGGTAGCGCCGTTGACTTTGTATTCTTGCTCTTCGCCGTAAAGTGACTGTATAATACTCATTATCTTTCCTCCCTGTTTTTGTTTCGCTGACGGCTACGATAGTCGTCCTCAATCAGCTTGATTATTTTGCGTTCGATATCTCTCAGGGTGTAACTTTTCGGAAAGAATTTAGTCAGCTTTTCAATTTGAAAACTGATTTTCTCACGCTGATTCGGTTTTTCCTCGGATATGATTTTTGATATGGTTTCGCTGTCAAGTTTGCCCGCCTGAGAGAGCTTTTTCATTTGTATCGCCTGTGAGAGCGAGGGCGTTTTGTCCTCCAACTCGATAGCTTCAAACAAATCCTGCTGCTCATTTTCGGTTAGATAAGATAGCTCCACGCCGACACTGAAAGCAATACGCTGTTCATCGACCATTTTGAGAATATCGGGGATGAGCTTAGTCAGACGGATATAGCGTTTTACTGTATCTTTGCTGGTTCCCTCCTGTTCGGCAATCAGCTCAGTCGATAACTTCGGTGCAAGTTGCTCCGAAGTGAGATCAGTACGCTGTCCCTGATGCTTGAGCGCTTCGGCTTTCAGCTTGTAAGCAAACGCCTTTTCCGACGGCAGAAGATGCTCCCTGTGGAGATTGCTGTCCACCACCATAATCGCTGCTTCGTCACGGCTAACGGGACGAATAAAGGCAGGTACTTCTGCAAGTCCTGCCTTCTGTGCCGCACGGAAACGGCGGTGTCCGGATATGATTTCGTATTCGTCGGTTGTGCCTTCAAGCGGTCGTACAATCAGCGGCGTCATAATCCCCTGTTGTTGAACGCTCTCGATTAAGCTGTTCATCTCCTCATTGTCGAGCACCTGATACGGGTGGTCTCTGAATTCGTGTAATTTGTTGATTGATATATTGGTCATCGTTCATAACTCCTTTGTTTCGTTTTATTTTGGTGATAATATTTGTACTTGTATCTGCCTTGCTCCAGCTGCTTTTCCTGTTCGATCAAAGCACGGAGTCGAGGCACTTTGTTTTCAATGCGCCCGCAGATAATGAGCTGCTTGTGCAAGGGTGTCAGCTTCTTTGTGATTTCTCTGCATTGTTCTTTTAGAGAATAATCTTCTTCGGGTGTTTTCGCTCTGCGGATTCGGTTGCGGATATGCTGCCGCTCGGTTTCATAGGTTTTGATTTGCTCGGCGATTTCCTTTCGGCAAGATACAAAATCCTCTGCGCATTCCACATTATGGTCACGGAGAAAATGGTATTCCTCAAGCGTTCGGTCGAGATTCTGTATTTCCAATCTCAATTCGGGAGATACGGGACGATAATCTCGCTTTTGCACGTTGTTGCCTGTGATGAGCTTTGCGATAGTGATGATAAGCTCAAACAGCGCCGTGATAACATCAGGCTCTGTTCTTTTCTCAAAATCTCTGATTCTCACTATCAGCGGTTGGCGCTGATAATACGATTTCGGTGTATAGAAATCCACAAAGTATTTATCCTCACGCTGAGATTGAAGCCGCCTAAGTATCGCTTCTCTGGTGTAATCCTTGCCGAGACTGCTTAATCTGACAGGTTTCCGCCAGTCTGGAGCGATCACTGACGGATGCTGATATTTGAAATTCCGCACAAACTGATAGCCGAGCGAGCGAAGATAAAATTCAAAATCAAACGGTTTGATCGTACAGGCTAAGGCTTCATCAACATCGTGCCGCAGCATATCCTTGTGTGGTATTCGTCCGCTCTTGCGTACCCAATACGCCTTGTCGCCGCCGTAGAACGGAGCGTTTTCAATCACGGATTTTCCATACTCACGGCAGATCTCGTCGGAAATCTCACGCAGCTTGTAATGGTCGGAAATATGGTTTTCAAACTTACGCCCTGTGCGGAAGGACACACTGTTTACGACAATGTGATTATGCAGGTGATCGGTATTCAGATGCGTCGTGACGACTATCTCATAATTATCGCCCCACATACGCTTAGCTGTTTCAATGCCGATGCGGTGCGCTTCTTCCGGTGAGACCTCTCCTGCCTGAAAACTCTGATAACCGTGATACGCAACATTTCCTCCGAGCTTACCGTAACGCCGCTTTGTGGTCATCATCTGCTCATAAGCCATTTTCTTCGGACAGTTTATTCCACTGACGTACATTGTTTGGTCGGTTTTGTCGCTGTTCTCAACGTAATTGAGAGCGGCAGCTAAGTCATCATCAAGATATTTGCGCTCGATAGTTTTATCAGGATTTTCAGCGTAATTGATAACATCTTTTAGCCGTCCTTTGATGGGCCAGAAGCCTGTTGTTGCCATGTCGTTACCTCCTTACAGATTTGCTTGGCAGAGGATTTCTCCGGCAGAAGTAGGCGCTGTTGGATTTCGTCTACGACTTCAAGCAGCTTTCGTTCGGTTTCAGGTGATATCTTATCGACAACCTCGTCACACAAACGGCAGAGCGTTTGGTAGAAATCAAAAAAGACATCAGGTTGCACCGTCCTCGGCGCATAGCCCAATGTCCTTTGTCTGATATATTCGGATTGAGATAAGCCGCAGCTCTCGGCGAGCCGGGCTATCTTCTTTTTCTCGGACTGCGTAACTCGCAGCTCGATTCTTGCATTTTTATCGTTCAAAAATATACCTTCTTTCCTCGGGTGTTAGGGTGTCCCTAAAGATTTACAACAGCTTTGGAGCTGTTGTATTTGGAATTTGCCGTACAAATTCCCTGCTTGCTACAGTATAAGACAAACCCGCCCTGTGGTAATACGGGACGGATTCTGTTTGCCTTATACTGCTGATAATATTTCATCTTTTTATAATTCTGTTGTGCCGTCAAAGTGACGGCAGTTTTGTTTATCGTCTCAAAATTTGCCGTCATCGTGCCGTCAATCAAACAGTTTAAGGTCGTCCATAATATCTTGTTCGGCTTCTTTCTGTTGTTCTGCGGTCAGTGCCGGAGCGTTTGTCATAGGCTGCGGAGCGAAGTTCGCTTCTGCAAAGCAAGCCCGCATTTCCCCACGAATGATATTTCGTATATCTTCCTCGTACTGTTCACGAGTGATCGCCTGTAAATCCACATAGTCTGCGATCGCATCTAACACAAACTGATTGCGGGATTGATACTTCTTCACATCCAGCGTCTGCATATACTCTGCAAGATAACGCTCTCGGGCGTCGGTTAGGTCAAAGCGTACTGTCATTTTATACACGTCCTTCATTCTTCGCCTCGGCTCTCAGATAAACATCTGCAAGATATTCATAGCCTTTAGCTGCGGCACAGATGTCGTTAATGAACTTTACACGGTCGAGATTGCCGTGATAAAAATTCTTGATCAGACAACCGCCACCGCCGCAGACGTAGAGTTTCATTGTGCTTTCATCATAACCGTGCTCACGCAAGCGACGGAAGATCTCAGCGACATATTCCTCGGCAATAGCGGTGATTATCTCCAAATCCGAATCAGGAATATCCGCTGTGCCTGTTTGCAACACCTCGTCGATGATATAGTCGTTCAGCTCTCTGCGTGTCTTGCGCATAAAGCCCTCCCGAATAGCGAGAGTACATTGATAAGTGCCGAACTTCTCGGTGAACATCTTACCGCTTTGCGGCTTGCCGTTGACAAGATAAAGTGTGTTCATCGTACCGTTACCGATATCGGCTACCATACTCAATCCTTTGAGCGTAGACTTGATAGGTACAACCGCAGAATAACCCTGCGGATAGATTTTTACATCACAGATTCGGATATGATAATCTACATTTCGAAAAGTGAACGCTACCTCTTTGCTCTTTGACAGATAAGCGGCAAAATCCGCTTTTTGTCCGCTTGTCCAAGTTAAAGGCAAGCCTGCGGCAATAATCACATCCGCTTCGGTCAGCCCTTCGTCCGAAAGCTCGGTTGAGATAGCGGCGAGTGTGAGGATATAGTAATCCTCGTCCTTCTGCTTTTCGGGCAGAAACTCCTTGTGACCTTCGCCTATCAGATAATACTTGCCGTTGTAGGTTAGCATATCCTTTGTAAACAGCGGTTCACTGTCGTGGGTGGTTATACCAGTCTTGAAACAATGGTTAGCGGTTTTGATGTTGCCATAACCGTGGTCGATACCGATAATCTTAAAATTGTTTAGTGTTTTCATAAAATCATCCTTTCAGTTTTTCGTTGTAGGCGAGTATGTCGCCGTAGAGTTTTGGAAAAGCAGGCAATATGCATTTCAAAAGATAGTTGCAGTAAATGCCGTACTTGCTGATCAGCTGCACGCAGCTGTGTTCTTCGCCGTAGTCGAGCAACAGGCAGTTGTCGTCAATGCAGTTGCAGCACGAATGACGGACAATGCGGTTTACTCTGTCGGACTGCTCTTCGGTAATTTTCAGCACCATAGCTTGTTCCTCCTTTCGTGTATTTTGGAGGGCTTTTCGTCCCTCTACTGTATTAAATACACGAAAATCCGAAAATTTAGGGTTTTAAGAAAACATAGTGAAAATCAAAAGGAAAACACTAAAAAACGGCTTGAATACTGAACGATCAGAATTCAAGCCGATAATTTTATATTACGGAAAACAATAATTCAAAATTTTTTCAAAAATTTCTTCTAAAACGGAGCAAAGGGAGTTTTATGGGACACCTGTTTTGGTAGACTTGATAGTGAGGAGGTGTTGATTTTGGAAAAAATCAGCTTTTTCAGCGCCGATTTTCGTGACGGAAGAATACGGATCGGCAACAAAACTTACCCTGCCGGTACGTTCGCTACGCACCTTTTGAATCAATACTATAAGGACGATACGGCGGCTCGGTTGGCTGTATGCAAACAATACAGCTGGCATTTATACGATACGATCTCTGCCGGTTATCTTGATAACAATGATGTTTTACGATCCGGGTGGGAGATCCACCAAATCTTAAAAACCTTGCCTAAACTGCAACCGTTCACTAAGCTGGATGTTGAAGCAGAGTGTATTAGAATAGCTGAACTTTTCACAGAGAACAACGCTGACTTTATCCGAGAGTATTTCAATGCAAAGGCTCAAATATTAGCTATGGGAATCAATGAATCTGCTTTGGATTTGCTCCCGATTGAAATAGATAAAGTTCAGCAAAAAGCAGCGGACAACCTACTTAATGATATGATGACAACACTGGCTTTCTATGATCGTATCAGCAACGATATGAGAGAAGCATTTGAGGGCTTAACTGAGTTCTGCGACAGGCTTAATGAAGCAGAACGCTTCGATGAGGTACACCTATTACCTATTGCGCTGGACATATTCGGCAATGAAAAACTTGATGTAACATCCGAGTATGTCGCTATGCGTAAGACAGCTAAAAGCAAAACGATTGTTACGGCGAGAAGAATGTTTTTTGACAAGTACTACAGCTTTGTCCTCACGGATTTTTTTGAGGGCTTGTACTACGGTCATTATCCGAGAAGGTGTCCGATCTGCAAGCGCTATTTCCTGATGACTTCTGCAAGACGGCAGGTGTATTGCAACGGTATTGCGCCCTATACGCTGAAAGGAAAAACAATTACCTGCCGAAAATATGCGGCGAGGATGAAGGAAAAGGAGCTTTCCGAAGGTAACCCTATCAATCCAATTTACAAGAGCCGTTGCTCTGCAATTCGTGTAGAGCAAAAAAGAAGCACCATTACAGCAGAGTTTGCTGCAATGGCGCTGAAAGTCGCTAAAGAGTATTGGCAAAAAGCAAAGTATGATGACAACTACGCTAACGGTCAATTTAAAATGGATATGAAGCGTGAGAATTTGTATAGAGAAACGGACAGGAGAATCAAGCAAAAGTGAGCCATATTGAAAGTAAAGATTTGAATATGTACCGCATTACTCCGCCACCGCCTAAATGGGAGTTGCAGGAGTATATTCGGTTATTTGTTGAAACAGGGAACGACAAATATTTCTATTGGTTTCTGCACTACTATGAGCCGCAGATGAATTATTTGGCAAAGGAATATAGGAAAACATACAAAATGGAAGAGCATTTCGCTGATATAAAGCAGGCGATGGCGTATGGCTTGTGTAAAGCTTTGGTAAACTACGATATATCCAAATCGCCGTTTTTCCCATACGCCAATAGGTATATGGAGCGTGAGGCGCATAACTATATTCGTACAATGCGGACGGGCTATTCCGTGCAAAGTGAATTTGAATATGCCCGGCTTCGCAAAGCTATGGCAATTTACAAGGATTTAGGCGGTGAGTTTACAGAGGAAACCATCGCACAGGTCGCAACGCAAATCGGTGAAAGCTATGAGAAAACGAAGTCAATCATCGAGGGCGGTATTCTCACCGAAAACTATACGGATGTTCAGAGTAATGATGAGGACGACGCAGGAACGACCGACTTTCTTCTGCCGGATTCCTTGCTCAATCCCGAAAGCATATATTTCAAGCAGGAGCTTTATGATAAGCTGTATGAAGCCTATGACAGCTTGGAATACACAGAAAAAATAATGCTCGCCCAGCACCTCGGCTTTTGCCCTGAGTGTTTCAGTAATCACTATGCCGACAAAACCGATTTAGACGAAAATGGCAAACCGAAGAAAAAGCTCATCAAACCGCTGCCTTATACCGACATCGCCACCGATCACGGATTTAGCGATGCCGATACTGCAAAGAGAGTTTGTAGAACAGCCTTTAAAAAAATCAAATTTCTTATATGAAAATCATCAAATTTGATTGAGCTTTGCAAAGATTTATGCTATAATTTTCATATATTTATATGAGTTTTCTATCAAGGGGGTTGTAATTATGGCTGTTAGTTATAAAAAGCTTTGGAAATTGCTCATTGATAAAGATATAAAAAAAGCGATCTTGAGCGTGAAGCAAAAATCACTCATTATATTGAGTAAGCTTTCACAGGGCAAGGATGTTTCTACTGAAGTCTTAGGCAAAATTTGCGAAACGCTGGATTGCACGATAGACGACATTATGGAGTTCGTACCGGAAGAAAAATAAAAGTTTCAACACAAAGAATCACCTAACTTTGGTACGATAAAAAGGAGTTAAAAAATGAACAAACAGCAATTAGCGTCATTAATTTGGGATACCTGCAACGATATGCGTGGATCAATTTCTGCCGTTGAGTACAAGGATATTATATTAGGTTTTATCTCCTACCGTTTTGTTTCCGAAAATGAAGTTTCTTACCTAAAGTAACAGGATTGGACTATGGAGATAATGGCAGAGGAACTGACGGAAAAAGATAGTAAAACCGTTCAGCAGTGCAAAGATCACCTTGGATATTTTATTGCCTATAAAGACCTTTTCTCTACTTGGAAGGATCACACAGCAACTTTTACGGTGTCTGATGTAACTGACGCCCTAAATGCATTTGTCAGAAATATTGGCAGCAATCCCGATCATCAAAAGCTTTTCAATGAGATTTTCAAATCCTTGTCTGAAAAACTGAGCAAAATGGGATCCATCAGCAACCAGACTTCTCATATCAAGAACATCATAAAGATAGTCAGCCGTATTCCTATGGACGAAAATCAGGGCTACGATGTACTCGGATTTATTTATGAGTTCCTGCTGAAGAACTTTGCGTCCAACAGTAAGAAGGACGGAGAATTTTACACGCCGCACGAGATTTCGATATTGATGTCTGAAATTGTAGCCCATCATTTGCGTGACCGTGAGCAAATTAATATTCTCGATCCAACCAGCGGATCGGGTTCTCTGCTTATCAACATCGGTCAGAGTGTGCAAAAGTATTTGCAGGACAGCGGCAATATCACTTATTATGCGCAGGAGCTGATTCAGGAAACCTTCAACCTGACGCGAATGAATCTTGTTATGCGCGGTATCAATCCGTCCAATATCAAGGTGCGTCGTGGTGATACATTAGCAAACGACTGGCCATATTTTGATGATAATGATGAAAATAGCTACGAGTATGTCCCTGTTGATTGTGTGGTTTCTAATCCGCCGTATTCACATAAATGGGATGCAGATAACTACACAAACAATCCTCGTTACAAAGAATACGGTATCGCTCCTGCTTCAAAGGCTGATTACGCTTTTCTATTGCACGATTTATACCACCTAAAAGATAACGGCATTATGTGTATCGTTATGCCTCACGGCGTTTTGTTCAGAGGTGGTTCCGAAAAAGACATCCGCACTCAGTTGGTAGAAAACAATAATATAGGAACTATTATCGGACTTCCTTCAAACTGCTTTTATGGCACCGGTATATCAACCATTATTATGGTACTGAAAAAACACCGTGAAGCCAGTGATATTTTAATTGTTGACGCTTCAAAGGAGTTCTTTAAGGACGGCAACAAAAACCGCCTGTCAGGTCATCATATCAAAAAGATAGTTGACGCTGTTTTGAACAGAGAGAACATTCCGCATTTTGCTTCTCTTGTTTCTAAACAAACGATTAAAGATAACGACTACAACCTCAACATCCCCCGATATGTTGAATCGGAGGAAAAAGTTCCTGTTGATTTACACGCAACCGTATTTGGCGGAATCCCGAATTATGAGGTTGAGCATCTCAAAAAATATTGGGAAGCTTTTCCGTCACTATGTGATGAGCTGTTTACACGCATTAATGAACACACCTCAGAATTATCCTGCGATTCAGTTATTGATGCTATCAAACAAAATGCTGATGTTATTGCATTTGAAGCGAATTACAAAGAAGCTTTCCAAGCGCTTGAAGATCAGCTCTATGAGCTTTTGATCGACAATCAGGTAAAAAACGTTGCTGCTCTGAAAAAAGAAATCACCAATCGTATTTTTGAACTATGTCAGCAGTTTGGCATTGTGGACAAGTATCTTGTATATAAAGCCTTTGACGATATTTGGGAACAAATCAGCCTTGATTTGGAAGCAATCCGCTTGCAGGAATTTGACGCTGCACGTAGTGTAGAAGATATTGAAGTATATATGATAAGAAGGAGAAAAAGGCTGTCAAAAAAGGAGAAGAAGGCAGAGTTATACCCTTCGCTTTGATTCAAAAACATCTATTTGCTGATGAATTCACACAAATGGATGGTTTGAATAAAGATCTGTCCGGTGCAACATCGGAATATGAATCTTTCTGGGAAGGGCTGGACGATGAGCTCAAGGAAGAACTGAAAAAGAAAGATGACGGTGATGAGCAGTCTGAAGCAAAGCTTGATACAAAGCAGCTAAAAGCAAAGTATCAGGAGGTTTTGGCAACGCTATCTAACGATACAACGAAGATGTACGTGGAATACGCTGCGCTGAAACCAAAACAGAAAGTTGAGTTTCAAAAGAGCCACCCGGAACTCGTTTGGCCGGATGAAACGGAAAAAGTCAAAAACGGCACCTATAAACAATCGGCGATTAATGCGATTGTTGAGCAAATCAAAAACGACATCGAAATCGACGAGGAAGAAGATGATTATAAGATCCGTCATTTGTACCTCCTCGGTCAGCAGATTTCTGCTCTGAAAAAGCAAATCAAAGCACTTAAAACCGACCTCGATATCAAGGCACGAGAATCGATCGTAAAGCTGTCAGACGATGAAATCAAAATGCTGCTGAAAGAAAAGTGGCTTATGCCTGCAATGGAAAACATTAACGCCATTCCGAACGCTATTATCTCCAATTTGAACCGTTCCGTGAATGATATTATAACCAAATACGATAATCCAATTCTTACCCTTGATACCGATATAGCAAAGACCGAGGAATCATTATCCGTTATGCTTAACGACTTAACAGGTGATGCTTTTGATATGGCGGCAGTTCAGCAATTCAAAACACTGTTGGGAGGAAAAGAAAATGAATAAAACTCTGGCAGTTAGATTTATAGGATTTGCAGAAGATTGGGAACAGCGTAAGTTGGGTGATATATCGTCATTAATCACAAAAGGAACCACTCCAAAGGATAAATCAGGAACAGGAGAGGTTAATTTTATCAAAGTTGAAAATATAAATGATTTTTCAGGGGATATTGTTAGTATGTCTAAAATTTCTCTTGAAGAGCATCAAGGGTATTTAAAACGTTCTCAGCTACAAGAAGGAGATATATTATTTTCAATTGCAGGTACGCTAGGGCGTGTAACATCAGTAAATAAAGCAATTTTACCGGCTAATACAAATCAAGCTCTTTCTATCATTCGATTAAAAGAGGGAAATCTTGAATATGTTAAAACATGTCTTAAAGGAAATGTTGTGGCTGACTTTATTAGAAGAAATCCTACAATAGGGGCACAGCCAAATTTGTCACCGGAACAGGTTTCAAACCTTGAAATAGAAATACCATCTGAGGCTGAACAAGAGAAAATTGGTTTGTATTTTTCCAATCTCGACAACCTCATCACTCTTCATCATCGCAAACTTGAAAAACTAGAACAAATAAAACAAGCAATGCTTCACAAAATGTTCGTGTAAGAAGCGGAGGCAACTATGTCATACAAAAACGAAACAGAATTTGAAAACGCCTTGATTGCCAAGCTGACGCAACTCTTTCCAAGGGAAGTATCATCAAATCAAAAATGCTGATTTTATGCGGCATTCCACCGCATCTGTTTCATCTAATGTTACTCTTTTCATTACCAAAAATTCATCCCTTTGTGCTAATGAAACAAGTAAGGGATACGAAAGCAAAAAAGCTATTTTGTATGCCGAAAACTGCAAAAACATATCCTGAAGGCTGGCGGTTTAGAAATCTTCCGTCATATGCACTTTGGAGCAGGCATACCCAAAATTTAAAGCTTGAAAACTTTAATTGCAATCACCCTGTTGCGACTTGGAAAAAGGATATAATAAATATAGATGATATATAACAAAAGACAGTGTAGAAAATCAAGCTTTTCTACACTGTCTTAGACTGCCGATAAAGTGGCTAAAGCGCGCCGAATAAAACAAATAAACCTTGTTGCCTCCCTTGGAAAGGGAGGTGGGTGCAACTTGTTGCACTCGGAGGGATTGAAAAATAGCTTGGACATCGAGTCCAAGCTATTTTTGGCGCTTTTTGTCTTTTGCTCGGGGGCAGTACCATTGTACAGCTCCCACTCGCAAAATACGAAATTTATCTCACTTTCTCAAAGTCTACCAGCGTGTAGAAATTTATTATTTAGCTATTTCTACACGCTGAAACAGTGTAGAAAAAGTCAAATTGTAAATTTCTACACTGTCTTTTTAGTTTTATTCTTCGTCTTCAGCTTTTGGATATTTTAAATCTTCTTTAGTCCAATCTTTAATTACTTCAAGAAAAGCTTTTGATTCTTCTTTAGCCTGCGGCAGATTATGGTCAAGGCAGTTACCGCATTCTTTTGGTGACGCACCCGGAATAACACCCCAATAATCAGCTATAAACTGAAAAGCCTCTTTAATAAGCTTGATTGAATAATTATCACTCAAGCTTCTTGTAAGAAAATAAAATCCTGTTCTGCAACCCATTGGGCCGAAATAAATTATGTTATCACCAAATTCTGTATTTCTTACATAAGTTGCAAAAAGATGCTCAATTGTGTGCATTGCGGCGTTAGTCATTACCGGCTCCTTGTTAGGCTCGCGCATACGAATATCATAAGTTGTTATATCATCATCAATTCTGCTGATATAAATTCCTCTTTTGAGGATATTGTGGTCAATTTGAAAACTCGGAATAGTTTTCATTTTACTTCAACTCCTGTTAAAAATGATTTATTTTGTGTGATTTTGTAAGTGTCTTCACCCAAGAAAAATTGATTTATCATATTTAATGCGTCAATTTTAGATAATTCAAATAAGTCTTCAAAACTTTTGCTTCTTTTTATCTTATCATAAGGTGAAGTCCATATCTTTCGCTCTATATTACCATATTTTTTTGCATTTTCCAAGTCTTTTGGGCGCATCAAAGCACTAAATTTAAAGTTTTTTAAAAACGGGGCACATAAATCATCAATTATTTTAACTATTTTTTCTTTTCTGCCGGTTTTATCCGTCGTAAGCTTTTGAATATATTTAATATCTTTTATTGCGGTTATGGCATCGTTTGGTGTTATATTGCTTTTTGTTACAGCGTTTGTAATATAGCTTATCATTTTGCCGAGTTCTTCAAGCTCAAGGTTGCTGAAGTTTAATGTGCCTGCCGTGTCAAAAAGATGCGGTTTTTTTATATTCATTCTTTTTGATAAAAGATAAGTGTCCATTGAAAACTCAATAATATTATGCGCTGTGTGGCTGTTAAGTTTTTTAAACTCATCAGTCATTTTGTTTTGCAAAAAATAAACATACGGGTGGCAGTTTCTGTCAAGCACATAGTGCAAAATAAATCCGGTGGCATATGATTTCGCAATTTCAACTTGGTTTGATTTTGAGATGTATTCACGCATATTTTCAAAAATTTCACTCGGCTTTGCACGGTGCAGCTTTGAACCCGTCTTTCTTAATGATTTGCCGAGCATCCAGGGCATAACCCTATGGTCAAAAAATATATCAGGCCCTTGTGTGCCGATATAATATGCCGCTTCGTCTAATTTAAAGTCGACTTGATTTTCAATTGTATCTTTCAGTTCCTTGGCAAAAATATAGTGGGTTGAATATGCCGGCATTAAATCAGTCCTTTAAAATCTTTTGGAAAGTCACTGTCAACAGTGATTTTTTCGTGAGTTATAGGGTGGGTGAAATATATCGTTTTGCAGTGAAGTGCCTGCCTGTTTATCTTTTCGCAATTGCCGCCGTAAAGAGTATCGCCCAAAAGCGGTGCGCCTAAATGTGAAAAATGAACTCTTATTTGATGTGTGCGTCCTGTTTCAAGGTTTAATTTCAGCAGTGTGTTTTCACCGTCGGTTTTGATAGCTTCATAGTGCGTTATCGCTCTTTCACCATCATCAAATACACCGCGTTCAATAATGCTTTCCTGTACTCTTCTGATAGGTAAATCAATTGTTCCTCTGCCCTCAAATTTGCCTGAAACCACAGCGTAGTAATCTTTTTTTATTTTACCTGCAAGCTTGCTTGCCGCAAGTTCGTTTTTTGCAATAAGTACAAGGCCGCTCGTATCTCTGTCAAGCCGATAGACTGCCCTGAAGGCGCAATCGCTCTCCATATAGCAGGCGGCAACATTTGCAAGTGTGTCACCCCTGTGATTTCTGCTTTCGTGAACGGGCATTAGCGGCGGCTTGTTGAGTACTAAAATATCCTCGTCATTATATGCAACCTTTACATTTTCACATTTGAATTTTTCGGGCATTTTTCCGCTGTTTTTAATATTGACAGTGAGGTTGTCACCGCTTTTTAATACTTCAATGGCTTTGGCAAATTTACCGTTTAGCTTTATTCCGTTTTCATCCTGCTTAAGTTTAGTCAACAGCGCACTTGATACACCAAAATTTCTTAAAAAATCCCTTATCATCAGTCCGCTGTTTTTATCATCAATTTTAAATATAATCTCTCGCATAACATTATTATATAACAAAATCGGGAACATAGCAATGCTCCCGATTGATTTAGAAACTGTATGAAACGATTATGCCCCCGTCGGACGCATAAAGTGAATTAAGACCCGACGCTTTAAGTATTTCAACATTGCCGAATTTAGCCTTTTCGCAGATTTTTGCGGCAACCTGCTTTGCTCTTTCCTCACAGCAGACATAAGAAACAACAAGCGTTTCACCGCTCAAATCCTTGCCGTCAAGCTCGCCTGCGATAAGGTTGCTCATCTTCATCATAGCACGGTTGAGCGTGATGTCTTGAGCCGCAAGTGAAATGTTGCCTTGGTTTGTTCTTTTGCAAATAAGCTTAACTCTTATTTTTTCAAGCACCTTAGCCGCAAGTGCAAAGAGCCTGCCGTTTGATTTAAGCGCATCCAAACTTTCAAGGCAGAAGTAAAGGCCGGTGTTGTTAACAATATATGCATCAATTTCCTTTTGTATATCCTCTGCATTTTTGCCGCCGTCTGCAAGTTCTTTTATCTTTTTTGCCACAATTGTTTCAATGCCGGATGTTGCAAGTGAGTCAAAAACAATGATTTTTTTATCATCACCAAACTCCTCTTCATAAAGCATTTTACCTTGGAGTGCGCTGTTATAAGTTCCGCTTAACTGATTTGTGATTGTTAAAACAAAAACAGCATCATAGTCGCCCTCATACGCTTTTTTGAATGCATCAGGTGCAGGGCAGGCAGATTTTGCATTTCCTCCGTTTGCCTTCATTCTTGAAATAAAATCGTCTTGGTCAAAATTTTCATCATCAAAAATTCTGTATTCGCCTATTTCAAGTGTAAGCGGTACGATTTCAAAATCCTGCCAGTTTTTCATATCGGCTGTCAAGTCACAACAGCTGTCTGCTACAATTTTATATTTCATAATTTTATCCTTTATAAATATTATATTGGAAACTAATTATAACCTTTTTATACCATTTAGTCAACATAAACGGATAAAATCGTCTTGTAAATTTGATTAAATAGACAACATCAGACAAGTTGACAAAATGTGAACAAATGCGCTACAATACCAAAATACAAAGGAGGGGGAAAATGAGGTATATAGAAATTGACGAACAGCAGAAAAATGTTCCTGTGTTTAAAAATGTAATTTATGCACTTAAGATTACTTGGAAAGCCGATAAAAGACTTCTTTTAGGCTATATTTTGCAGGAGGGCTTTTTTGCGATTTTTTCAAAATATCTTCAAAATATTTTGTTTTTAAAAATACTTCTTGATGTAGTAAGCCAAAATCGTGATTTTAAAACTTATGTTAAAGAACTTTTGCTTTTTGCCCTTATTTCGTTTTTTGTTAAAATCTTTCAGTGGTGGGGTATGAAAACAGAGCAGATTGCGACTAAAAGGGTACTTAAATATCTTAATAATATGGTGTTTGAAAAGGCGATAAGTCTTGATGTTTCGTGCTATGAGGACCCGGCTTTTTATGATAAATACCAGCGTGCCACTCTTGTTTTAACAAATAGCTTTTTTGATTTGATATGCTATGATTTTGCGTCTTTTATTGCTGATGTTATTGCTCTTATTTGCGTAATTACAACTGTTGCAGTAATCAATCCGGTTTATGTTCTTTTTTTGGTTCCTATATTTTTTGTATTCTTTATCGAGCTTGCAAAAAGCAAATGCGTATATAAGCGCGATATGGAAATGACAACTAACAACCGTGTTAAAGCATATGTTCAAAGAACCGTGTTTTTGCGGGATTTTTCAAAGGATATAAGAACTTCAAACATTTTTGCAGTGATTATGAAAAGGTTTGAAGCCTCAATTAAAGCCAATATCGAAATACTTAAAAGGTACGGAGTTAAACTGTTTTTATACAGTATGGTAAGTTCACTTTTCAGTGAGGTTATTCCAATTGTGGGTACTCTTTCTTACGCAGGTTATGAATTTGTTACGCTTGGCAGTATGACTGCGTCAAATTTCAGTGTCGTAATGTCATCAATAACTTCGGTCAGCATTGCTACTATTGATACTACGGAATGTTTTGATGAAATGACTCTTATGGCGCTTTATTTTCAAAATTTGAGAGAGTTTTTTGAATATGAGCCAAAGATTAAAACAGGCACAAAAAAAGCTGAAAAATTTGAAAGTTTAGAGTTTAAAAATGTTTCGTTCAAATACCCAAGCGCACAAAAATATTCACTTGAAAATGTCAGCTTTAAGCTTACAAAAGGGGAACGCCTTGCAATTGTAGGTGTAAACGGTGCCGGCAAATCCACTCTTGTTAAATTGATTTTAAGATTTTATGACGCTTCAAGCGGTCAAATTTTATATAACGGTGTTGATATTAAAGAGTATGAACTTTCTTCACTTCGTAATGCTTTTGCAACCGTTTTTCAGGATTATAAAAATTTTGCAATTTCCGTTTTTGAAAATGTTATGTGTCGTGAATGTGATGAAAATGATAAAAAAATTGCCGAAAAAGCACTTGAGCAAAGCGGTGCTTGGAGCAAGGTGTCAACCTTGAAATACGGCGGTGACACATCACTCACCCGTGAATTTGATGAAAACGGTGCAGGCCTTTCGGGCGGCGAAAATCAAAAGGTTTCAACTGCAAGGCTTTTTGCCAAGGATTTTGAAATAGCTGTTTTGGATGAACCAAGCTCCGCTCTTGACCCAATTGCAGAATATAAAATGTATGAAAATCTTATTGATGTAACAAAGGGTAAGACTGTTATTTTTATTTCCCACAGGCTTTCAAGTGCAGTGCTCAGTGATAATATAATCGTGCTTTCAAACGGTAAAATTATTGAACAGGGCAGTCATAATGAACTTATGAAAAACGGCGGAGAATATGAAAAAATGTTTACTCTTCAAGCCTCAAATTATGAAAAGGAGGGTGTATCTGATGAAAATTAAAGTAAAGCAAAAAGATGAGCATAGTATGTTTTCAAATATGATGTTTTTTATGTCACTCCTTTTTAAAGCGTCACCGCTTCTTGTTATCGGCGAGCTTGTTTGGGGCGTTATGAATAATTTACCGAGTACACTTATCAGCGTTTTAGGAATAAAATATGTTATTGATATTGCCGCTTCGGGTGAAAGGCTGAATCGTATTTATTATGTTGTTTTGGTTTGTGCAGGGTTGTTAATTGTAAGCAAGCTTATTTGCTTTTTATATCGTGAATTTTTCTGGAATGTTCAAAAGGAAAAGGCATATTTTAACCTTAATCGTCAGCTTTATGAAAAGGCAAAGTCGCTTGATTTGGAGTCATATGATAATCCTGATTTTTATAATAATTTTATTTTGACTATTGAATCTTCAAGCGACAATATTCAAAATCTTTTGGGTTTAGTCAGGCGGTATTTTGCAAATGTTGTTTCACTTTTGACTGTATCGTCAATTCTTTTAACTATCGACCCGCTTTGCCTTGTAATTATACTCGGCACTATTTTGATTTTTCTTCCTATCAGCCATATTATAAGTGATTTACAGGTTGAAAGGCGAATTGAAAATACAAAATATCACAGGCGTTCCGATTATTTTCAGCGTATTTTCTATTTGCAGGATTATGCTAAAGAAGTAAGAATGAATAATATTCATCCGCTTTTAATCAGCAGGTATAATGATGCTGCCGATGATGTAATTGCCAATCAAAAGAAATATTGGACTAAAATACCAAGGCTTTATTTTATTCAGGAAATGGGCGTGCAAATAGTTGGCTTTATGTTTGTTTTGCCGCTTTATCTCGGCTATCTTGTGCTGGTTAAAAAGACGATTACACCGGGTGATTTTGTTGCAAGTTTTAACAGCGCATATTCAATTGCAATAAGTATAAATTTCCTTACCGTATGGGGTGTTGCTCAATTTGGTGAACGGGCAAAGCTGATAGAAAAATATCGCGGCTTTTTAAAAAGCGATTTCAAAATCAAAGACGGTAAAGATGTTGCAAAAATCAGAGAGCCGAAGGAAATTAAGATTGAAAATCTGTCTTTCACATATCCGGGAAATGATGAACCTACGCTTAAAAACATCAATCTTACCATTAAGCCTTATGAAAAAATTGCACTTGTAGGTTTTAACGGCGCAGGTAAAACAACGCTTACAAATCTTCTTTTAAGGCTTTATGATTCAACAAGCGGCTCAATTAAAATTGACGGTAAAAATATCAATGATGTTACAATTCAAAGCCATAGAAACAGATTTGCGGCAGTCTTTCAGGATTTTCAGCTTTTTGCTTGCTCTGTCGGTGAAAATGTTGCTTTGAGTGATATATTTGACGGTGACAGAGTTATGAATTCACTTGAACACAGCGGCTTTACCAAATCTCTTTCGCACGGAGTTAATACCGAACTTTTAAGAGAATTTGATGATGAGGGTGTTATGCTTTCCGGTGGTGAAAGCCAAAAGGTTGCAATTGCAAGAGCGTTTTATAAAAAATGCCCTTATGTAATTCTTGATGAACCGTCGGCAAACCTTGACCCTGTTGCCGAATATAATCTTAATCAGGCAATGCTTGACGCCGCAAAGGATAAAACGGTTATCTTTATTTCGCATAGGCTTTCAACTACGGTAGATGCTGATAAAATTTATGTTATGGAAAACGGTGAGATAATAGAATCAGGCTCACACGACGAACTGATGAAACTAAATAAAACTTATGCTTATATGTTTAATTTACAGGCAGAAAAATATAAGAACTGATAATAAAAAGTGCGTTCCCGTATTAAGAGAACGCACTTTTTATTTTAACGGTTATTTTCCGATTATTTTTCTTGCTTTTTTAATTTGATTTTCAATACTTGAAACGCTCGGTCCGCCTTCAACAAGCCTGTCATTAACGCATTTTTCAAGGTTTATTGCGGTGTATACACCCTCATCAAATATATCGCATACTGCTTTATATTCTTCAATAGGGAGTGTTTCAAGTGTTAACCCCTTGTCAATGCAAAGTGCAACAAGCTCACCTGTTGCCTTGTACGCATCTCTGAAAGGTAATCCCTTACCTACAAGGTAATCTGCGCAGTCGGTAGCATTTATAAATCCCTTTGCTGCGGCATTCCTCATATTATCTTTAAGAACGGTCATTGTATCAATCATCGGGGTGAAAGCGTTAAGGCACATTTTAACTGTATCAACAGCGTCAAATATTGCTTCTTTATCCTCCTGCATATCTTTATTATATGCAAGTGCGATACCTTTCATCACGGTTAAAAGCGCAGTTAAATCACCAAATACGCGCCCGCTTTTGCCCCTTACAAGTTCAGCAATATCCGGGTTTTTCTTTTGCGGCATAATGCTTGAACCGGTTGAAAATGCATCATCAAGTTCCACAAATTTGAATTCCCAGCTGCACCACATAATGATTTCTTCACTAAAGCGTGAAAGATGAACCATAATAAGTGAAAGCGCAGATGCAAGCTCAATGCAAAAATCTCTGTCTGATACACCGTCAAGGCTGTTTGACGATACACTGTCAAACCCTAAAAGTTCGGCTACCATATTTCTGTCAAGCGGGTAAGTTGTTCCTGCAAGCGCACCGGAGCCAAGCGGTAAAACATTCATTCTTCTTTTTATGTCTGCAAGCCTGTCAATATCACGAAGAAGCATTGATGCATAAGCCATAAGGTGATGACCGAAGGTTATAGGCTGTGCTCTTTGAAGATGGGTGTAACCCGGCATAATAACTGTTTTGTTTTCCTCTGCCTTGTTGCAAAGAACTTCAATAAGCGATTTAAGTTTTTCACTTATTTCGTCAATTTCTTTTTTTAGCACCATTCTTATGTCAAGTGCTACCTGGTCGTTACGCGACCTTGCGGTATGAAGCCTTTTGCCTGTTTGGCCGAGGCGTGCGGTAAGTTCACCCTCAACAAAGGTGTGAATATCTTCGGCACTCATATCTATTTCAAGTTTGCCTGACTTGATGTCATCAAGAATACCGTTTAATCCGTCAACAATCTTGTCACTTTCACTTTTTTCGATAATTCCCGTTGCGCCGAGCATTGTAGCATGTGCAATACTGCCCTTAATATCTTCTTCAAACATTCTGCTGTCGAACTTGATTGAAGAGTTAAAATCATTGGTTTCTTTTGCAAGTTCTTTTTTAAATCTGCCTTTCCAAAGCTGTGCCATATTATTCTCCTTGTAACAAAATCAAGGGCGAACAGTATTGTCCGTTCGCCCGATATTATGATTTTTAATTAGTCGTTAGCTTCTCTTTTCTTGTCAAGAAGAGCTTTAACCTTAGTTGAAAGACCGAAGAGGTTGATGAAACCTGCTGAATCAGCCTGGTTGTAAGCACCGCCGTCATCACCGAATGATGCAACATTTTCATCATAAAGTGTGTATGGTGAGGTCACGCCGGCATTCATTACATTGCCCTTGTAAAGCTTGAGTTTTACATCACCCGTAACAGTTTCCTGTGTTTTGTTAACAAATGCATCAAGAGCTTCGCGAAGAGGGGAGAACCACATTCCGTTATATACAAGTTCACCGTACTTTTCAGCAACAAGCTTTTTGTAATGTGCAGTGTCACGGTCAAGAGTAATCATTTCAAGAAGTTCATGTGCTTTATAAATAATTGTTCCGCCCGGAGTTTCATATACGCCACGGCTCTTCATACCTACAAGACGGTTTTCAACAATATCAAGAAGGCCGATACCGTTCTTTCCGCCGAGTTCGTTAAGCTTTTCCACAAGAGCAAGCGGGCTGAGTTTTTCACCGTCAATTGCAACAGGTTCACCCTTTTCAAAATGAAGTGTGATATATGTAGGTTCATCAGGTGCTTTTTCAGGTGCAACACCGAGTTCAAGGAAACCGTCTTTAAGATATTGCGGTTCGTTTGCAGGGTCTTCAAGGTCAAGACCTTCGTGGCTCAAATGCCATACATTCTTATCTTTTGAATAGTTTGTTTCACGGTTTATTTTAAGCGGAATATTGTGAGCTTCTGCGTATTCGATTTCTTCTTCACGAGATTTAATATCCCACTCACGCCAAGGTGCGATGATTTCCATTTCAGGTGCAAGCGCTTTGAGTGCAAGCTCAAATCTTACTTGGTCGTTACCCTTACCTGTACATCCGTGGCAGATAGCGTCAGCACCCTCTTTAATTGCAATTTCAGCAAGTCCCTTTGCAATGCAAGGGCGAGCGTGTGAAGTGCCGAGAAGATATTCTTCATATTCTGCACCTGCTTTTACGCAAGGGAAAATATAATTTTTTACATATTCTTCCTTAAGGTCAAGAATGTAAAGCTTTGAAGCACCGGTTGCAATGGCTTTTTCTTCAAGTCCGTCAAGTTCTGTACCCTGGCCGACATCGCCTGATACTGCAACTACTTCGCAGTTGTTGTAGTTTTCCTTAAGCCAAGGAATGATGATTGATGTGTCAAGTCCGCCTGAATAGGCAAGAACTACTTTTTTAATATCCTTTTTGTTCATTGTTATATATCTCCTTTGGGAATTTTTACTTGTTGTCTACATTATAGTTATCTGTATTCAATATTGCAAGCAAATTTATAAAGTTTGTATAAATATGCACAAAAACAGATAAAACACACCGTTGTTTTGTATAATATTACAATAAAGTAAGGTAAAAACGGCGGAAATGCTATATTTACAGCAAAAACAATTGTGTATAAAAATACAAAATAATGTATATTTTATCGCAGATAATTTACGCTTTTAACTTCTTTTCCGTCTTTTACATACATTCTTGTAACTCTTCGTGATATTCGGCATGGCAGTTCGTAGTTAAACGAATAAGCCTGTTCGCTGACTTCTTCCATAGAAAGATATTCATCCCCGTCGCGACCTATAAGAGTTACCGGTGTTTCGAGTTTAACATTAGGTATATCGGTAATATCAATCATAAATTGGTCCATACATACTCTGCCTAAAATATTTGCATATTTTCCGTTAATCAAAACTTTGCCGATATTTGAAAGGCAACGCGGGTATCCGTCTGCATAACCAACCGGAATTGTAGCCACAACAATAGGCTTTTCAACCTTAAATGTTCCGCCGTATGAAATTTCGCGCCCTGCTTCAAGTGTTTTGATATGTGAAACATAAGTTTTCCATTCCATTACAGGTTTAACATCAAGCAGGTTTTCGTCAATTTCGTGTGATGGGTAAAGCCCATATAAAATAATTCCTGCTCTCACCATATCAAAACAATCATCAAAATGCATAATTCCGGCAGAATTATTAAGGTGTTTTATAGGAATTTCGATTCCTCGTTGCCTTAACATTTCAATAAATGTTTTAAATTTATTTTGCTGTTCATATGTCTTGGATAAATCTGTTTCGTCAGCAGTTGCAAAGTGAGAAAAAAGACCCTCTGCATTTATGTTAGGTAATTTGCAAATTTCTTTGCAAATGTCTGCACTTTCTTCATCAACCTGAAAGCCTATTCGGCTCATACCGGTATCAATAGCAAAGTGAAAATCAGCTGTTTTATTTTGCCTTACAGCTTCATCCGATAATGCCTTGGCACTTTCGTAAGAAAAAACAGGTACTCTTATGTCATATTTAACGGTAATGCTGAATTCATCAGGCGAAACATAGCCCAAAACAAGTATTGGCAGTTTAATTCCCGCTTCTATAAGCTCTGTTGCTTCTTCAACACATGCAACACCGAAAAAATCACATTTATTTTCAATATATTTTGCTGTTTCAACAGCACCGTGGCCGTAAGCGTCGGCTTTAATTACACCGAGAATTTTGGCCTTTTTATTTACTTTTTTTGATATTGAGTCGATATTATATTCAAGTGCGTTTAAATCTATCTTAACATAAGTTCTTTCACGCATAATAATCACCATAGCCTTTCAGGTAACAAATAGTTTATTAAAAATATAACTAATCTTGTTTGTTAATAGTATACTATTCTAATACTTTAAAGGTAAAAAGTAAATATCAAAGATAAATAAATATATTAAATTTTATTCATATTTTTATGCGTTGCGAAAAAGAAAGAAAGCCGAAACACTTTAAGTGTTCCGGCTTTCCCCTCTCTGTCATTACAAACTATGGAGGACCAAGAGTTTGAAATGGTGCGGTCCATTTCAAATCAACCTTATTATAGTGCAAGTTGCATAATATGTCAAGCAAAATGTTAAAATTATTTGATATATGTTACATATAATGTATAAAATTGTCGAATTATGCGATGCATTAAAAAAAGAGAAAAAATATGTACTGTATAGTCATATTTTGTTGACATAGAACGAATGTTTGTATAATATCGAACTCAAGGGTATGGTCCTTTTGCCACTCAGGTTTCTGTTTCACCCGCCAGTACCTAATAGGGCGACACCTAATAATTTTTCTGTAAAGGCAGGTCGATTTTGATGAATATTGACGAACTCGCTTATGAGTATGATAAGCAGTACAAAGTGCTTTGTGCCAAGGTTGACGGACTTAAACCGCTGCTTAGCGTATATCGCGGTGAAGATTTGGTTAGGCTTAGAAGAAAGATAAAAATTTATTATGATATGGCTTGTGAATGCAGGCGTGTATTTTTTATGTTGTCCCATTATTATGAGGAGGAAGATTTATGATTCGGTTTTTTGAAGAATATATGGGTTCATATAATCCGTTTGAAGACAGGGGATGTGATGAGCAAAGAATTTTGCGTAACTCTTTGTACGCTGTTCTTCCTAAAATTGTAAAAAATGAGTTAACTCAAAAGCAGAGGCTTTGTTTTGAAATGTTTTACATAGATAAGAAAAATCAAAAAGAAATTGCAAGTATTTTGCGCTTGTCACAACCTACTGTGAGCAGGCATATCAAAAGTGCCGAAGCTATTATTGAAAAAATCGGCAGTTATTGTATTTTCAGTATAAGTAAAACAAATGAACAATGGATAAATCTTCAATAAACGCACAAATGAAGCGATACCGCAAAGCACCGCTTCTATGTGAACGGCTGATACGGCTAAGGCTGTTTTAAAGATGCTTTGCACCACCTAAGCTAACAGCCGAAAAGCAAAAAGAAAAATCCCAAGCGTACTTTGCAGTGCGTTTGGGATTTAATTATATCAGTACCGCACCTGTTTATACTATGAAGCGGTGCGCCTTTTTGTGAAGCATTATGCAATTATAAATGCTATAATCAACATTATCAAATATATTGCAGGCTGGTGCAAAATGTAAACCCAAAGGCTGTTTTTGCCTACCGTGCAGAGAAATTTGCTCCTTTGTTTATACATAAATTTCGGCAAATTTTCATCTTTTGCAAGTTTGCCGATAAATGCGCCAAAAAGGAATACGAACAGCCACGGAATAATTGAAAAATAGTCAGCGCTTTTAAAATTATTTGAATAAATGCCGATGGGAGCTAAAAAATCGTATTGATATAAAGCGTCAGGCAATTTGATTAAACCGAAAAGCATAGTTCTTGTGTTAATGCCGTATGTGAAAATGAATAAAAAGGCTGAAATCACGGCGCCGAGTTTGTAATTTATTTTGTTAATGATTGGCATTAAAAGCCCTGTGATAATCATACAACTTCCCAAGCAATGCAGTATGCCGAAATAAATTTTGCTCCCCTCAAAGCCGAAAAGCGGCATAATTACTGCTGTAAAAAGAGTTATAATCAAGCCTGCACCCAAAACTATAAATCCGCGCTTTATCGTATTTCTCGAAAGTCTTGAGCATATTCCCGAAATAATAATAAATACAGCCCAAAACAGCGGTTGAACGGTGCAAAGCGCATTAAAAATTTTATATCCCCAAGTAAGTCCCAATACATCGCCTACATCAAGAAAAGCGTGATGAACTATCATACATAAAATTGCAAATCCCCTTAATTCATCAAGGAAATATATTCTTTTTCGTTTTGATTTTTCTGCCATAGTGTACTCCTAAAATGTACAGATTGTGTTAATAAAAGTATAACATAAATTATTTGTATTGTATACACTGAAATTTTGTGATATAATGTTCAAGATTTTAAAGATATAATTCTGTTTTATTTTAAAAGAGGTGTACTTTATGAAAGAATTTCACGGCGAATATAAGGGCGAAGCTCTTGTAACGGTCAATTCAACAAATACGGCTGCGGCTGTCGGTTCAGGTTCACTCCCTGTTTATGCAACTCCGATGATGCTTGCCCTTATGGAAGAAGCGACTTGCCAGGCAGTTTCACCGCTTCTTGATGACGGGGAAACCACAGTCGGCACAAAGATTGATATTACGCACGATAAAGCAAGTTCAATGGGAACTACCGTATCTGCTGTGGCCAAGCTTGAAGAAGTTGACGGCAGGCGACTTGTTTTTTCAGTCAGTGCTAAGGATAATGACGGCAATGTAATAGGCAAAGGCACAATTGAAAGATTTGTTGTTTTGGCTGATAAATTTATGAAAAAGGTAAACGGATAATGAAATATAAGGCAGTAATATTTGATTTTGACGGTACGATTTGCGATACCGGCGAAGGTATACTTAAAAGTGCAAAATATGCGCTTGATTATTATAATATTGAGGCTCCGGAATATACAGAACTTACATTTTTTATCGGCCCTCCGCTTCTTGTTACTTTTCAGGAAAAATTCGGCGTTGACGCTAATATGGCAGATAAGCTTGTAAAAAAGTACAGGGAGCGTTATACAAATAAAGGCCTTCTTGAAAGTGAACTTTATGACGGAATAAAGGAACTTCTTTCAAAGCTTAAAAAGGAAAATATCAAGCTTGGTATTGCTTCTTCAAAACCACAGGATTATGTGGAAGCTTTGCTTGATCATTATGGTGTGAAATCATATTTTGATGTTATCTGCGGCGTTACTTTTTCTGCCGATTGTGAGTCAAAAGCCAATATTATTTCACGCTGTATTAAGGAGCTTGACACCCAGGGTAACGAAACCTTAATGGTGGGCGATAAAAAATATGATATTGACGGTGCAAAGGCTAATATGATTGACAGCGTAGGTGTAATGTGGGGATACGGAAGCCGCGTTGAATTTGCTTCTGCCGGTGCAAAATTTATTGCAGAAAAGATTGATGATGTTTTTGCCATTGCTCTCGGCTATTTTGAGCAGACTCAAGATGTGCAAGGCATATTCAGCGGCAGAATTATTGATGTGCATAAGGATACCGTTATGCTCGTTGATGGTGATATT
>OHRS01000303.1_pt1 | contig 30539 bp, 25 predicted proteins | sample 1578441 | NCBI WGS metagenome assembly OHRS01 (sample SAMEA3879592, study PRJEB24766) | human gut metagenome | biome: human-associated habitat; feature: feces | place: USA | collected 1985/1987
TCCCGGCAACGGCATCATACATTTCTCCGTTTTCATCCCGAAGGGCACGGTTCAGGGGCAGTCCCATGAGCTTGCCATCATCGTTATAAACGATGGCAACCGGGTCTTCAAACGGGTAGCTTGCGCCGATGGAGCCGCCCACAGCCTGCTGCAAGGCTTTCAGGTCGTTATCGATTTCGGCCTGCTGCGGATGCTGCCCCGGTGCAATTTTCAGCACCGACAGAGTGTTCTCGTTCTGTTCCATTATCTTCCTCCTCAAATTTGATAGTGATTTCCTGCCTAGCACGGGCGGCGTTCAACAGAGCTGCCGCAAAGAAGCCGAAAAAGGCACCAGCTTCAAAAATGATAAACGAATAAATATAATTCATAGCGAACCTCCTACATTGACTGAACTGTGAGAAGAATCCTCTCAGGGAGGACGAGGAACGCAAGATGCGATAACGGTATGCTTAGTGGAAACATTGGCATGAGTATGCGGTGCGGCATCGGTAGAAAAATAGTCGTACAGAGCATCCCGCAGAGAATGGAAGCAACAAGCATGGTAGTCGTGCAGACGGAGAACCAGAATCTTCAAAACATCAACGGCGGAACAGTAAAAGTCCTCCGTGACTTCTGCGAAACTCGCATAGCAGGTCATTTCAGTATCCATACTGCACCTCTCAGTCAATGCAGATGCAGACCATCTTCTCGCGGCCAGCCATCAGAGGAACACTGTTCTCGCCCAGATAACACTGGATCAGGTACAGGTCGGCGGTGGTAAGTGCAACAAAATTGCCATCGGTGTCGTAGCGTACAAAGATGACTGCACCGGACAGGTAACGCTTGCCAGCCAGCGTAATGACCTGACGAGGATCATAACAGAGAGCCAGCGGCACATCTTCGCTGATGCTGTAGCAGGAATCAGTTTCATCAAAGCAAGGCAGGTAACTGCGAACATTCGCCAGCGGAGTGATGGTCAGTTCGACCTCCGGGGCAATCACGGCGGCGTAAACTTCATCATCGCCGAGCTGCCGCTCCAGCACATCGCTCATCTTGTTGAAGAAGTCGGTCACAGCATTGTCCATGTGGTTGATTTTCTGGTTCATGGCTTCGATGGTCTTTGCGGTCTTGAGATCAATGGTAGTGTTCATAGTGCTTTTTCTCCTAATTTTTGCAAAAAAGAAAGACCCGGTTGGGTCTTACATTCAAAATGTGTGTTAGCGTTCATTCTGCCGCTGCTGTTTACGCTGCCACTGATCCAGCAGCTTGATGATGGTGTCCTCCATCTGTTTCGGGGTGTAGCTGCGCGGGAAATATTTCCGCAGGGTGTCGTTTTTGATGACCACCTTGTCCAGTTCGTCCTTTTTCTCTTCTCCCATAACCGCAAAGGCAACGTCATACGAGAAGTGCCCTTCCTGTGCCAGCTTTTTAAGCCGCTGCGCTTGGGATAAAGACGGTGCATTCTGGGTGTCGTTCATTGCCTCTAAAAAATCCCGTTGTTGGGCTTCGTCCAGATAGGACAACTCCACAGCGGGATTGAATGCAATTTTCTTTTCGTCTACCATGTCCAGCAGTTCCGGGATAAGGCAGGTCAGGCGGATAAATCGCTTGACCTGCGACTTGGTATCATTGGCTTCCTCTGCCACTTTTTCGGCTGCTGTCAACTTCGGCCCAATTTGGGCCGAAGTTAAATCCGACCTAGCACCTTGATTTTTTAGGGCTTCCAGCTTCATTTTGTAGGCGAAGGCCCTTTCACTGGGCAAGATGTTTTCACGTTGGAGATTCGAGTCCACCATGAGCAAAACAGCGGCATCATCATCCATATTGCGGACAATGACCGGCAGGGTTTCCAGCCCGGCAAGCTGTGCAGCGTGCTGACGGCGGTGCCCAGAGATGATCTCATAGCCACCTTCCGGGCGTGGGCGGGCGATCAGAGGAGATAGTACACCGTACTGTTCTACACTTTCCACTGTGCGCTGCATGGACTCATCATCCAAAACCTTAAAGGGATGATTCTTGAAAGGGAACAGCTCTCCGATGGGAATCTGCTGAACCTGTTCCCGTTGTTGCTCCTGTCGGGATTCTTCCGTGGAGAAAATGTCATCTGCCCCTTTCAGCGACACGTTTAAGCTGTTTTTCGGCATTCGCCATCACCTCCTCGGTCAGAGATTTATAGGCTTCTGCCACCTTGCCTCTGGGATCGTGCTGGAAAATGCTCTTACCCACGGCACTGATCTCCGCAGCGCGGACAGACCGGGGAATGGTCTGGTCGAACACCTTGATCTTGCTGCCGTAAGCACCCCGAATCAGGTTGTCGATCTGCTGCCCATAGTTGGTGCGGCTGTCGGTCATGGTCAGCAGGATGCCCTCAATTTTCAGTTTCGGGTTGATCTGCCGCCGGACCTTCTGCACCGTCTGCAAAAGCTGTTCCAGACCTTTCGCAGACAGGTACTGCGCCTGCACGGGAATCAAGGTGGTGTCTGCTGCTGCCAGTGCATTGACGGTCAGCATCCCAAGGGAAGGGGTGCAATCCAACAGGATAAAGTCGTATTCTCGTTTTGCACCGTCCAACACCTGCTTGAGCATCTTTTCCCGGTTCATGCAGTTGACAAGGGACACTTCCAGCCCTGCCAGTTCGATATTTGCTGGAATCAAGTCAACACCTTCTGCATGGTGCAGAACACCCTCGCCGGGTGGAATGCTCTGGTCGTTCATGGCTTTTGCCATTAGGGTGGAAAGGGTGGTGGGCAGTTCATCGGGCTGCTGCCAGCCCATGCTGATGGTCAAGCTGCCCTGCGGGTCAGCGTCCACCAACAGGACTTTTTTACCTTCCATCGCCAGCCCGATGCCCAAATTTTCACAGGTGGTGGTCTTGCCGGTGCCGCCTTTCTGGTTGACGATGGCTATTGTGGTTGCTTTCTTTGAAATTTTCATCACCTCCGCATCGCTAAGTCGTGGTTGGTTTGGTTCTGATAGAAAAGCTGCATCGTGGTGGGTGCATTATACAGAGAAGCAAGCAGGTATTGTTTCATGTTTCGGATCGGGCTGCTGTTCTCTGCAAGACACTTCAGCACAAAGTGGATATGGTCAGCGTTCAGCTTCATAAAGCGACTGCGTACCACCTCGGCGGGTTTGTCGTCTCCGGCGATGTGCAGCAGCTTGCGGTTGGTGGCACAGGTATCCACCAGCAAATTCACGATTTGGTAGATAGTGTCCTCATCATCCGGGCAGAGCCGGAGCAGAAGGTCTACCTCCAAGGACTGAGAAAAATATTCTTCCAGTTGTTCACGTTCGCTCATCCAGTCGTTTTCATCGGAATAGATAGGATCAGTATCGCTTACCTCTGTGTTATTTCTATCAGTCTTATTACATCGTAGTTTGGCCGGGTCTTGAAGCGTATTCTGGACGACTCCAGAATCGTCATTATCACGATTCAAAAAGCGTAGTTTTGACGATTCTGACGAAAAATTCTTTACATAGATGAGATCAGGCTTGCCCAGCCCCCTTCGTTTGCGTTCGATCAGGCCGTACTCTTCCAGTTCTCGCAGCAGCTTGGTCGCCTTTTTATCGGCACAGCCCAGTGAATCCTGTACTTCCTGCACGGTATAGATGATGAACACCCGCCCAGCCTTGTCCAACCAACCGTTCCGGGCTGAAAGGCTCATGCGGTCGAGCAGGATACCGTACAGCGTTTTGGCATCTGTGGAAAGCGGTTGGAAGCGGCTATCCTGAAACAACAGCTTGGGAATCCGGTAGAAGGAGAACAGCTCGCTGGACTGCCCATAGAAGTAATCAAGGTCTGCGGTTCTTGTCGGCTTTTTTTCGGGCATAGAGAATATCCCATTTTTCAGGTGTGGAACGGAATACATTGACCTGCTTCTTATAAGGGCAGTGGGCATACAGGCAGGTGCGGAACTTGAAATCGGGTCGATAGTACGGGCACAGCTTGCAACTGTCCGGGGCACGGTCGGAACCTTCGCCAGCGGCGATCACATGGTGCATGGAGTGCTGAACATGGCGCAGAGCTTCGTTTCGCTTGTGGCTCACTTGGCATCACCTCGTTTCTCCAGCGGTGCCATCAGGTCTTTGTAGCAGGGAACCAGCACACAGGGCTTTGCCCGCTTGTAGGGGCACCCTTCGCACTTGCTGGGGCCTTTGGGCGGCTCGATCAGATAGTAGCAGTTCTCTTTGCCGAGAACGCAGCCCTTCTTTCGATTCTTCCAGAAGAAGCAGTGCCGGCAATCTGCCGGGCGGGAAGCATGGTAGCGGATACCGTCGATCGTGACGGTCAGAACTTTTTTCATCGGTAAACCCTCCTTTGGTGGATTCGGGAAGTTCGGCCCGAAAACAAAAAAGCGCGTTCCTCTTTCTGTTCCGAGAGAACAGCGAGTGAACGCGCTATGTATGGAGAAAAGTGTTTTGCACGGCTTCCAGCAGAAAGGTGGAAAATAGATTCACACAGATTATCTTGTATTTACATGGATTTACAGGAAAGCGTTTACCAATCTTAGCAGAGAGCCAGAAAACAGGGTTCAAAAGGCGCTTTATGAGGCTTCATTAGCTGGAAAGCCGATTTTATTAGCTGGAGCTGAAAATTCTGCTAATGGCATTAGCTGGCTAATTTTGGTGATAGGTTCAAAATGAAAAATGCGAAGATCGTCTTTCACATGGAAAAATGACCTTCGCATTTCTTAAAAGGATGTCCCTACCCGGGTTCGAACCGGGGGCGTTTCGCTTAGGAGGCGAACCCTCTATCCAGCTGAGGTATAGAGACATATATGTATTATCGTTGATTTTTGACTTTTCTGCACTTTGTATGGAATGCTTTTCACAACGAAGTGACCGACTGCGTTGCAACCGGAACGGTGTTAAACTTGTTGCATCAAAAATTGTTGAGAAAACTTCGATTCCCGGTCTTGCTTTTGATTAGAGCAATCACTTCTGCCCCCAAGGTATCAGGTTGACCGAATTCTTAGGAGGCTTGCGCTCTATCCATCTGAGCTACGGAGACGAATGCCCTATTATAATACAGCATTTTGCGGATAAAATCAAGTTGAACCGGAGGGCAAAATGGTGTATGCTATAGAGGAAATGAAAATAGCCGCGGCAGACTTTGCCGCGTGCGGAGGAACTTATGGAAAAGGCAAAAGGGAAAAAGCTGTTTTACCGCCCGGCGGGCAAGCGCAAGGGGATGTATACGCCTACGCAGATCATCTGTGTGAGCTTTGTCATCGTGATCGCGCTGGGCACCTTTCTGCTCAGCCTGCCTGTTGCCAGCAAGCACGGGCGGCTGGATGTACTGGATGCCATGTTCACCGCTACAAGCGCTACCTGCGTTACTGGTCTGATCGTGCGGGATACCTGGACCCAGTTCACCTACTTTGGGCAGGCGGTGATCCTGCTGCTCATTCAGGTGGGTGGTCTGGGGTTGGTCACCCTCACCAGCTTCTTCGCGCTGGCTATGCGGCGGCGTATGGGCTTCCGCGATCTGCGGCTGCTGGGAGAAAGCGTCTCAGCGGACGGATATGCGCAGGCCAAGGACGTGCTGAAGATCGTGGTGGGACTGGCTGGCCTGTTTGAAGGCATTGGCATTGTGCTGCTGCTGTTCGCCTTTGTGCCGCAGTTCGGGCTGGAAGGCATCTGGGTGAGCGTGTTCACGGCCATCTCGGCTTTCTGTAACGCGGGCTTTGATCTGTTTGGCCGGTTCGGCCAGTATTCCTCACTGGCACCCTATGTGAACAATTACTATGTTCAGGCCGTTGTGATGTTCATGATCATTTCCGGCGGTCTGGGTTTCATGGTATGGGTGGAGATCGGTCAATACCGCAAAAAGCACCGGCTTTCCCTGCAGGCCAAGGTGGTGCTGAGCTTCTCGGTGATCCTGTGGCTCGGCGGCGCGGCGCTCATCGCGCTGATGGAGTGGAACAATCCTGCCAGCATGGGCGGGCTCTCTGTGCCCGGCAAGCTGATGGCGGCACTGTTCCAGTCGGTGTCCACTCGTACTGCGGGCATGAATACCATCGACCTTGCGGCCTGCGGCCCCATCACCAAACTGCTGATGAGCGCGCTGCAGTTCATTGGTGCGGCACCCGGCTCTACCGGCGGTGGCGTGAAGGTGACTACGTTCGCCGTCATCATCCTGACGATCCGCAGTGTGGCTCAGGGCCGCGACGACTGTGTGATCGCAGAGCACCACATCGAGTCCAAGACGGTTTATCGTGCTTTGACCATTATCGTGCTCGGCGGGCTGGCGGCGGTTGGCTCGGCTGTGGTGGTGTTCTATAACACCTCGGACGCTGTGTCGGTCATTGACGCTATTTTCGAGTCCTGCTCTGCCTTTGGCACAGTTGGCCTTTCGGTGGGCGTTACCACTCAGCTGAACCGGGGCGCAAAAATCCTGTATATGCTGGTCATGTTCATGGGCCGTGTCGGCCCGGTGTCGCTGGCCATGAGCCTGACGGCAAAGCCGGACGATAACAAACGGAAGATCATGCCGGTGGGGCATATCAACGTTGGTTAAACGATTTTGAATGCCCTCCTAGAGTTGCGGCTCCCAGCATCCACTTCATGCCTTGAGTGGCATTCGTGTCTTGCTGGCCGCGGCCCCAACAACTCCTCCCTGCTTCTGCCGCAGGCAGCGGTCGTCGTCGTTGTACTCTGGGCATGTTCAGTGGAATTTGATTTTTATTTTTCGCATTTGTCGCAGCCCTGACGTTTGTCAGGGCGAATCCCTTCCATCTGCTAACGCAGACCGCTCGCCTGCTTGAAAGCCCCACTGGGGCTTTCATTGCTACGCAACCGCAGGGCTGCTCCAAATGCATTTTCACGAGTGGAGTCGTAGAGATAAGCGTCAGAGTATAACAAAAGTGGGTGCTATCCGAAAATAGCACCCACTTTTTTGTATATTGAAAAATAAAATTTACTCTGCGTACAGCTTTATGATGTTCAGCAAGATCTCAGTGCAGCGGTCCATGCGCTCAGCGGTGATGCACTCGCATACGCCGTGGAAATTGAAGCCGCCGGTGCCCAGATTGGGGCAGGGCAGGCCTTTCCAGCTCAGCATAGCACCGTCGGTGCCGCCGCGCACCGGAATTTCCTCCGGTTCCAGCCCGGCCATGCGGGTGGCCTTGCGGGCGGTCTCTACTAAGTGGAAATGCGGCTTGATTTTTTCCAGCATGTTGCGGTAGCTGTCCTTGATCTCCACGGTCACAGTGCCTTCGCCGTACTTTCCGTTCAAAAATTCGGCAATATCCAGCATGTTGTCCTTCTTGAACTGTAGCTTTGCGGCATCGTGGTCGCGCAGGATGTAGCCCAGCTTTGCGGTGGTCACATCGCCGTACATCTGGCACAGGTGGTAGAAGCCCTGCCGGCCCTCGGTCGTTTCGGGGCGGGCGGTGATGGGCAGCGCCTGATGAAACTCCATGGCCACATTGGAAGCGTTGATCATGGTGTCCTTGGCGGTGCCCGGGTGCACCGAGAAGCCGCGGATGGTCACGGTGGCGGAAGCGGCGTTGAAGTTCTCGTACTCAATGGAGCCGGCATCGCCGCCGTCCACCGTATAGGCAAAGTCGGCACCGAAGCCCGGAATATCGAACAGCTCTGCACCCTCGCCGATCTCTTCATCCGGAGTAAAGGCGATACACAGCTTGCCGTGGGGCAGGCCTTTTTCCTGAATGGTCTCAACAGCGGTCAAAATTTCGGCAATACCGGCCTTATCGTCGGCACCCAGCAGGGTGGTACCGTCTGAGGTGATGAGGGTCTCGCCCTTCATGGAAGTAAGGAAGGGGAACACAGAGGGCTTCATCACCATGCCGGTGGCGGGCAGAGTTACGTCGCCGCCGTTGTAGTTTTCCCACACAACGGGCTGCACATTCTCACCGCTGGCATCGTCGGCAGTGTCCATGTGGGCGATCAGGCCCAGAGCGTGTTGATCCTCACAGCCGGGCGTGGCAGGCAGGGTGCCATAGACGTAGCAGTGCTCGTCCACATGGGCATCCTCCATGCCAAGGGCCTTCATCTCATCCACCAGCTGGCGGGCAAGGTCAAACTCCCGTTCAGCGGAAGGGTGCGTACCGGAGTTTTCGTCCGAGGTGGTATGCACCCGGACATAATTCAAAAGCCGTTCATAAGCGCGCATAAGGCACACTCCTTTTATATTTCAGTGATGTATACTTCTCAGTTCCTTTATCATACCCTCTTTTCCGACAATTTACAACTGTTTTGCGCGCATTCATATGGAAAGATGAATCCTCATTTTTAAGGTGAACAAAATTCACGCAGTAAAATGCATCCATCTGTGCAGAACGTGCTACAATAGATACAAAATAAGCCGGGAGGGAAGTTTTATGGCTACAAAAGTCTTTTTTTACACCCTGCGCCCCTACGATGAGCTGGGCATCGCGCAGCGGCTGGCACCGCAGCTGGACGTTGAGTTTGGCTCTACGCAGGAGTATCCCACGCTGGAAAACGCTGAACTGGCAAAGGGCTATGATGCCGTGTCGGTAACGCCCTGTGATATGAGCGCGCCCATGGTCAAGCGGTTTCACGAGCTGGGCGTAAAGTCCATCTGCTGCCGTTCCATCGGCTATGACCACGTAGACCGCGAGACGGCCCGGGAACTGGGCATGAAGGTGGCCAATGTGGACTACCCGCCAAACGGCGTTGCAAACTTTGCCATTATGCTCATGCTGATGAGCCTGCGCAAGGCAGGGCACATCCTCAAGCGCGGCGAAGCGCAGGACTACTCCCTGCAGGGAAAAATCGGCCGCGATATTTCCACCTGCACTGTGGGTGTGATCGGTACAGGCCGCATTGGCCGCACGGTGCTGCAGCATCTGTCCGGCTTTGGCTGCCGCCTGCTGGCCTACGACCTGTACCCCAACGACGAGGTAAAGAAGATCGCCGAGTATGTGCCGCTGGAGACCCTGCTGGCGGAAAGCGATGTCATCACTCTGCACACCAACGCTACGGAGGAGAATCACCATCTCATCGACACCAAAGCAATTGAGAGCATGAAGCCGGGCGTGACCATCATCAACACCGCCCGCGGCAAGCTGATCGACAGCGATGCACTGATCGCCGGGCTGGAAAGCGGCAAGATTGGCGCGGCGGGCCTGGACGTGCTGGAAAATGAGAACGGCCTGTACTATTATAATCGCATGGGCGATGTGATCCCGAACCCGGAGCTGGCGGCTCTGCGCAGCATGCCCAATGTGATCCTGACCGACCACACGGCTTTCTACACCCACGAGGATGTGGAGAGCATGGTGCGCGGTGTGCTGGAAAGCGCGGTTGCCTTTGAAAAAGGCCAGCCCACCCGGCATGATGTGACGGACCTTTGATTTGTCCGGCGGACGATTTTGAATGGCCACCGTTGCACTCTGGCCATCTTCAGCGGAAACAGTATTTCTGAATAGAGCAGATCCCGGCAGACTACGGTCTGCCGGGATCTGCATTTTCACGGGAGGGGGTGCAGCGGAAAACGGCATTCAGTTTGTTTGAAGCATCTGCCGGTTGGGACCCTTCCGGTGAAAAAGGGATTCCTGAAAATCCGCAGATTTTCAGGAATCCCCAATAAAAAATAATTATTCCGCTAAATATGCTCAGAGCAAAGCGGAGAGCATTCAAATGGTAATCAACCCAGACTGATGCCCATGCGGCGGGCGACGGTGAGCAGGTCGCAGTTCTCCGGCACGTTGCGGGTCTTGCCTGCAATGTCGGCCAGACGGTTCTCGGTGACATGGCGGTTCACCATGGCAACGGTCACGCCGTAGCGCTCGATCTCCACCAGCTTTGCCGCATAGCTGCCGAACTGGGTGGCCAGCACACGGTCGTAGGCGCTGGGGCTGCCGCCGCGCTGCATGTGGCCCGGGATGCACACACGGGTCTCCATGCCGGTTTTTTTCTGCACGGCCTGTGCAATGCGGTTGGTGGCGGTGGTGCCAAAGCCTGCCTCGGCGCGCTTTGCCATCCATTCCTTGCGCTTCATGCCGGCTTCCTCGCAGTTGATGGCACCCTCGGCCACAGCGATGATGGAGAAGTTGGAACCCTTCTTTGCGCGGCGTTCCACGGCAGAGCACACACGGTCGATATCATAGGGCTGTTCCGGCAGCAGAATAATATCTGCACCACCTGCAATGCCGGAATACAGTGTCAGCCAGCCTGCCTTGTTGCCCATGATCTCAATGCACATCACGCGGCTGTGGCTGCCTGCGGTGGTGTGGATGCGGTCGATCACATCGGTGGCAATGTCCACGGCGGTGTGGAAGCCGAAGGTTACGTCGGTACCATAGATATCGTTATCAATGGTCTTGGGCAGGCCGATGATGTTCAGACCCTCCTGCGAGAGCAGGTTTGCGGTTTTGTGGGTGCCATTGCCGCCCAGGCACAGCAGGCAGTCCAGCTTGGCTTCTTTGTAGGTCTTTTTCATGGCGGCAACTTTATCAATGTTGTCGTCCTCCACCACACGCATCATTTTAAAGGGGGTGCGCTTGGTGCCCAGAATGGTGCCGCCCAGCGTCAGGATGCCGCGGAAATCGTCCTCGCACATCTCCTTGTAGTCGCCGTTGATCAGGCCGCTGTATCCGTTCAGGATGCCAACGATCTCCACGTTATCGCCCATGCGGGCATACAGTGCTTTTGCTACGCCGCGGATGGTGGCGTTCAGACCCGGACAGTCGCCGCCGGAAGTCAGGATTCCAACACGTTTTTTCATTCAAAAGCCCTCTTTCATTTGGTATTCAGCGCCGCGCGTTCTGCCTTTCAAAGTCAGTCTGCCCGGAGACCTACCTGTTTATAGTATAAGATTATTCCGGATGGGGGCCGCTGTCAAGAGAAGCGCAGAAAATTTACACGCTTCCACGGTGCATTTCTGCGGGCAGGAGAACAGCGGGAAAACTTTTGCAGAAAAAATAAAAAAATGGTTGACAAGCGCGGGCCTTTTGAGTATAATATCCCTTGTCAGCAGCGCACGGCGCGGCAGACAAACTGAATAATGGGGATTTGCATAGTGGTAGTGCGGTAGACTCTGACTCTACTTGTGGGAGTTCGATTCTCTCATCCCCAACCAAGAAAACCGCAGTCTCAACTGGCTGCGGTATTTTCGGGGCATAGCGCAGTTGGTAGCGCGCCTCGTTCGGGACGAGGAGGCCGTGGGTTCAAATCCCGCTGCTCCGACCAAAAAGAACCAGTACACATTCGTGTACTGGTTCTTTTTTGTCTCCGCGCGGGATTTGAACAGGGCGGCGGTGCGAAGCACCGCAAACAAAGCCATAGTATGGCTTTGTTTAGCCCGTGGGTCCCACCGGCTAGGAATGTCTAACAGGGTGCATGCTGCTAGGAGCAGCGGGATCTGCAACCCGAAAAGTTTTGACTTGTGTTCTAAATATGATATACTGGAAAGGCAAAGCCATATTTGGCTGCAGAACGGACAAAAAAGCGAGGAAAAACAGAAACTATGCAGGAAACAAAAAAGAAAAAACGGGCGGTCGCGCTTTTTGTGATCGTTCTGATCTGCCTTTGCGGCTGGTGGGCTGTGCAGAAAGAGGGTTTCTTTCTGGATGAGATCTACTCCTACGGCCTTTCAAACAGCAGTTATGTTCCGTTTTTAAGCTGGCTCCATGGTGGAGAACAGGTGGCAAACGGCAAGCTGCCGGAGGCAGTGTTCACGCAGAGCGAGTTTCTGAATTATGTTGCCCCGCAGGGAAGCACACGGTTCGACTATGCGTCGGTCTACTATAACCAGACGCAGGACGTTCATCCGCCGCTGTTCTACTTTTTGCTGCACACGGTGTGCTCATTATTTCCGGGCAGCTTTACAAAATGGACGGGTCTGGGGATGAATTTTGTGCTGCTGGGCGGCACGCTGGCAGCGCTGTATGCGCTGGGCATGGAGCTGTTTGCAGACTGGAAAAAAGCATTGTTCGTCTGTGCATTGTATGCGTTCAACCGTGAAATGATCTCGAATGTGACGATGGTGCGCATGTATATGCTCATGACCTTGCTGACGATCCTGCTTGCGCTGCTGGTGGCAAAGTCTCTTCGCAGGCCGTCTGTGCCCAAATATCTTCTGATCGGTGTAACCATCTATCTTGGCATGATGACCCAGTATTTCTTTGTGGTCTATGCCTTCCTGCTGTGCGCAGCATATGACCTTTACCTGATGTTCCGGCGCGAATGGAAAAATGCTGCTGCATTTTCGCTTCCGGCACTTGCGGGCGTTGGCGGAATGCTGCTCACCTTTCCGTGCTGGTATGCACAGCTGCACTCGCAGGATACGGTTTCGCTGGAGTCAACAGCAAACAATCTGCTGGATCTGGCGCAGTACCCCAAAGGCCCGCTGGAGCTGATCGGCTGGAGCATTGTCGGTTTTGCTGTAGGCGCAGGCATTATGGCCGTGCTGGTCCTGACGAAGCTGGGGCAGCGCTGGCTGCCGGGCAAGTTGCGCGGCACTACGCTGATCCCCGGGGATGTCAAGCTGATCACGGTCCCGGCGCTTGCTGCATTTCTGGTTATCGCGGTGATCTCGCCGTATAAGTCGCTGCGGTATGTGTACCATCTGCAGCCGCTGGAAGCGCTGTTTTGTGGCTGCGGCCTTTTCTCCATTCTGGATACGCTGCGTGCAGGCACCAGAAAGCGCATTCTGCAGATCGTGTGCCTTGCAATGGTCGTGCTTGCATTTGTGATCGAGCCGGAGCGCATGTACAGCGGTACTTATAAGATAGACAAAGAACTGGAACAATACAGTCAGGCCGCCTGCGTGGATATTACCGGGGACCTTGGCAGTTTCACTTCCGGCGTGCAGGAGCTTCTCAAATTTCAGGAGGTCTGTGTGGTGCCGGACGATTCCAGTGAGCTGCTGGTGCAGTATAACACCGGCGAAAATGATACGCTGGTGCTGTTCATTGGAGGCCGGGGGCTGTGGCAGTTCGTGACGGCAGAACAGGTGGAGCAGATCACGGCCCAGAATATGGAAACTGCGTGGAACGTTGCCCGACAGGGCGGCTATGAGGATGTTTCGCTGCTGACAACGCAGGAGTTTGAACAGATCTTTGTTTTGAAAAAGTGAACGCTTTGCGGCACAGCAGAAGGGAAAACTGCCTTTTTTGCGCGTGCTATATCGTTTTAAGGTAAAGTGTGCTAGAATAGTACCATCAACGATTCAGGAGGGTATCCCATGCTCAAACGACTGCGCAAAGCGCACCCAATCTTATTCTGCGTTCTGGCAGAAGTGGTCTTTCTGGCAAGCCTGTTCGTAACAGATCTTGTCTTTACCATTGCATTGGTTCTTTTTCGGGCGGATTTTGCGTCCATTGATACATACCTCTACAGCACTCTGCAGGAGCTGGTGGGGGCCATGGTGGCAGTGCTGTTTCTGGTACGGACAGACCGTGCTGGGCTGCTGCGCCGCCGCGGCAGCGGCTTTTTCAATGGCCTGCTGGTGGGCATGTACCCGCTGGTGTTCATTGGCTACAATGCCTTTGGGTCGCTGGTGCTGGGCCGGCCGGAGAACGGCGTGCTACAGCCTGCGGCACGCATCTGCACCTTCCTTGTCAGCATGGCCATGGTGGGTGTGGCCGAGGAATTCATCTTCCGCGGTGTCATTGCCCAGACCCTGCTGGAGCACTTTGGCACCAGCCGCGCCGGTGTGTGGAAGGCCTGCCTTTTGTCCGGTGTGCTGTTTGGTGCGGCGCACCTGACCAATATCCTCAGTTCGGCACCCTTCGGTGTGCTGATGCAGTGCGTGTTTGCAGCATCGCTGGGCACTCTTTTTGCGGCGATCTACTTCCGCACCGGCAATTTGTGGGTGACGGTATTCCTGCATGGTGCCATGGATATTTCGTCCATGCTCATCGGTGGGCTGTACGGCACCACTACCGTGGCCGATGCGGTGAGCGGCTACGATGCATCCATGCTGCTTTCGGTGCTGCTGTATCTGATCCCCACCGCAGTTCTGCTGCGCAAAAAGAAGTTGCCGGAGGTACAGCTGTACTGGCACCAGTACGTAAAAAAATAAAGGCAGGATGCAAAAAATATCCTTGCATTTTGCACAGGGTTCTGGTATACTGTATCTGTTACCGTGGTACGGGGTTGGGAGTATGCCCGCTTTTTGGGAATGCCGTTTCCCGCCGCTGTTCCATTGGCACATAAAATTTTATAAAGAGGTATGTAACTATGAACAAGCAGGAAGTTATGGCCAAAGTCGCTCTGACCGAGAAGGACACTGGCTCTCCCGAAGTGCAGGTCGCTCTGCTGACCGCTCACATCAACGAGCTGAACGAGCACCTGAAGAAGAACCCGAACGATCACCACAGCCGCCGCGGCCTGATGAAGATGGTTGGCCGCCGCCGCAATCTGCTGGCTTATCTCCAGAAGAAGGACATCGAGCGTTACCGTGCTCTGATCGCAACTCTGGGTCTGCGTAAGTAATTTAAACAGAGGGCAGGTACCGCAAAGGTGCCTGCCTTTTGCTTTTATGTACAAAATGGCGGCGGCAGCGTATTGCAGCAGTAAATCGAACGCCTGTGCCCCGGGTACGGACGCTGGATTTATTGCTATGATGCGCGCGCCACGGCCTTTTTGGATAGAAAAATCCGGAAAAACAAGGAGGCAAAAACAATGGCAATTGAATTTGGTTCCCGCAGAGAGACCTTTGAGAATTTCAAGGTCTACGAAACCATGCTGGCAGGCCGCCCGTTCAAGGTCGAGATGGGCAAGATGTGCGGCCTGTCCAACGCCAGCGCCATGATCCGCTACGGCGAGACCTGCGTTCTGTGCAATGTGGTCATGAGCCCCAAGCCCCGCGAAGGCGTGGATTTCTTCCCGCTGAACGTCGAGTATGAGGAAAAGCTCTACGCCGCAGGCCGCATCCCCGGCAGCTTTATGCGCCGTGAGGGCCGCCCCGGTGAGCGCGCCATCCTGACCAGCCGCGTGGTGGACCGCCCCATGCGCCCGCTGTTCCCCAAGGAGATGCGCAACGACGTGTGCATCACCATGACCGTCATGAGTCTGGACCCCGACTGCAGCCCCGAGATCGCCGGTATGATCGGTGCTTCTCTGGTCACTGCCGTGTCCGACATCCCGTGGAACGGCCCCATCGGCGGCGTGCAGGTGGGTCTGGTGGACGGCGAGATCGTGCTGAACCCCACGCAGGAACAGCGCAAGGTGAGCGACCTTGCCCTGACCGTTGCCGCCACCATGGATAAGATCGTCATGATCGAGGCCGGTGCCAACGAGGTGGACGAGGACACCATGCTGAACGCCATCAAGGCCGCTCACGTGGAGATCAAAAAGACCATTGAGTTCATCAACCGCATCGTGGCCGAGCGCGGTAAGAAGAAGATCGATTTTCAGGTGGTGGGTCTGGATATGGACGTGTTCCACGCCATCCAGAACAAGTATCTGGACGACTTCAAGGCCGCTATGGACACCGACGACAAGAATGTGCGCGATGCCGCTCTGCTGCCCATCATGGACAAGATCGCCGAGGAGTACCCCGACCTGACCGCTGCAGACCTTGATCTGGTCAGCTACAAGATGCAGAAGTTCGTGGTGCGCCGCTGGCTGCTGGACGAGGGCAAGCGCGTGGACGGCCGCGGCATCAACGAGATCCGCCCGCTGGCTGCCGAAGTGGGCATCCTGCCCCGCGTGCACGGCTCCGGCATGTTCACCCGCGGCCAGACGCAGGTGCTCACCACCTGCACTCTGGGCGGCACCAAGGACAACCAGCTCATGGACGACCTGACCGATGAGCAGACCAAGCGCTATATCCATCACTACAACTTCCCGCCGTACTCTGTGGGCGAGGCCCGCGCACCGCGCAGCCCCGGCCGCCGCGAGATCGGCCATGGCGCACTGGCAGAGCGTGCTCTGGTGCCCGTGCTGCCCTCTCTGGAAGAGTTCCCCTACACCATCCGTTGCGTGTCTGAGGTGCTCTCCTCCAACGGTTCCACCTCTCAGGCATCCATCTGCGGCTCTACGCTGGCCCTGATGGATGCAGGCGTGCCCATCAAAGCACCCGTTGCCGGCATTTCCTGTGGTCTGATCACCGAGGGCGACCGCTGGATGACCATGCTGGACATTCAGGGCGTGGAGGACTTCCACGGCGATATGGACTTCAAGGTGGGCGGCACCCGCAAGGGCATCACTGCCATCCAGATGGACATCAAGATCGATGGCCTGACCTACGACATCATTGCCGAGGCTTTCGAGAAATGCCGCAAGGGCCGCCTGTATATTCTGGACGAGATCATTAAGCCGGTGATCGCAGAGCCCCGCCATGAGCTGAGCCGCTACGCACCCAAGATGTTCAGCATGATGATCCCCACCGATAAGATCAAGGACGTGATCGGTAAGGGCGGCAAGGTTATTCAGGACATCTGCGCTACCTGCAACTGCAAGATCGATGTGCAGGAGGACGGCCATGTGTTCGTCTCTGCTGTGGATCAGGAGGACGCAAAGCGCGCCATCTTTACCATCAAGACCATTGTGGAGGACCCCGAGATCGGTGCCATCTACAAGGGCAAAGTGACCCGCCTGATGAACTTTGGTGCCTTCGTTGAGATCGCACCGGGCAAGGAAGGTCTGGTGCACATCTCCAAGCTGGACACCAAGCGTGTGGAGCGCGTGGAGGATGTGGTGGCCGTGGGCGATGCCATCGTGGTCAAGGTGACCGACATCGACCAGCAGGGCCGTATCAACCTGAGCCGCCGCGATGCCATTCTGGCGCTGGAAGCCAAGCGCGCCGAGCAGCAGGCACAGCAGCAGTAAACCCTGACTGCATAAAAGAAACCGAAAAAGAGGACCCGATGCAGATGCATCGGGTCCTCTTTGTTGTATCAGAATAAAATTATACTGTGCGGTATTTGCGATCCAGTGCCCAGCCGAATGCAAACAGCACCACACCGCTGACAGCCAGCACCGGCACGGGCCAGTTCAGCTGACCGGTCTGCGGCAGACCGCTCATTACCGGATTATCCGGGTGGCCCGGCAGAACGGGGCTGTCTGGATTACCGGGTGCTACCGGATGATCCGGATGGCCCGGGGCCACGGGATTGTCCGGATGGCCCGGAGCCACGGGATTGTCCGGATGGCCCGGAGCCACGGGATTGTCCGGATTACCGGGAGAGACCGGGTTATCCGGGTTGTCCGGCGGGGTAGGCGTATCAGGATAATCGGGCGTAGGCGGGGTAGGGGGCGTAGGCGGCGTGTCCGGCTTGGTGGGGGTGTAAGCACCCACCTTGGGGCTGGCATCCACCGCATAATTCCACTTGCCATCCTCCGCCATGGGCAGAGAGACAAGGAACGGATTGATCGGCTCATAGCCCTTGGAAGCCTCGGTCTGCACGATCAGATACAGGCCAAGCTCCAGACCACGGAAGGTCACGTTGCCGTCCGCATCAATGGTCTTTGTGGTGCCCTCGGCGCTTTGGGGCAGATACTCCTGCAGCTGGGCCGCAAGGGTGCTGTCGGTCAAATCACCCAGCGCAATGCCGCAGCCGTAGAAATCGCCGCAGTATTCGTAGCTCAGGTTGCCGTTTTGGCGCTTTACCTCGGCCACACGGTACAAAGTGAGCTTGCCGCCGCTCAGCGCCTTATCGTTGGCGCTGTCGTACAGCGTAACGCAGATGGTGCCGGTAGTGGGATTGCCGCTGCTGTCCACCAGCTTGATGTTTGCGCTGGTGGCAAGGGCAGGCAGCGCACTTGTTACCAGAAGGCACAGCACCAAAAGCAGGGCCGCAGCGTGCTTTTTGAGATCAGTGCGTTTCATGTTTTTCACCTCTTGTAGATTTGCGTTTGCGGTTGGAGAACAGCAGCCAGAGCAGCAGCACCAGCAGCAGGGGCAGTGCCATGATGGGAGCTGTGATGATCGGTTCGATCTTGACGGCATCGGCTGTTACACGGATGTGCTTGAGCTTGTCCGGCGTTTCGATGCGCCGTCCCCGCACCAGAAGGCGGTGGGAGTTGATGCCGTAGGGGGTGCAGGTCATCAGGGTGACGTAATCCTTGCCGTCCACCACCTTGAGGTTGTCGGTCTCGGTGGGCAGTACAATGGAGATCTGGTCCACCTCATAGGTCAGCACCCGGTCCAGCACCGTGATGGTGAAGGTGTCGCCCACTTCCAGCTGGTCCAGATTGGTGAACAGCTTGGCACTGGGCAGGCCGCGGTGAGCCGAAATGACCGCGTGGGTGCTGCCGCCGCCCACCGGCAGGCTGGTGCCCTCCAAGTGGCCTGCGGCGATCTGCAGCACGCCATCGCTGGTGCCGTGGTAGATGGGCAGCTCCACACCGATCTTTTCAATGGTGATGTAGCCCATGATGCCGGTGCCGGTGACATCCAGCGTGGCGTTGTAGCTGGTGAACCGGTCGGCATGGAACAACGCGTCCGGGTCGGCGGCGATCTGCGCATTGAACGCATCTGCCGCCTCGAAATAGGCGCTGTAGTCGGCATCGGTCAGATTGTCCACATCCTCGGCATAGGTGGCCACAGCACGGGACTGATGCAGCTGGTTGATGTAATCGCTGAGGGTGGGGTATAACATCACGGATAGACCCACGAAAAAGACGAGGATCAGGATGATGGTGCTTTTGTTCTTTTTCATGGGCTACTCCCTAATGTTATAAGGATAGGAGCGGGGGCCTTGCGGCCCCTTTGCTCCGGGTTCCTGGGGGAAATGGAGCTTACTTGTTCTCCATGCGCTTCTTGGTGACCAGCAGAACGATGGCCGCAACCATCAGGCCGCCGCCGACCACATAGAACAGGGTAGTGCCGATGCCGCCGGTGGAGGGCAGGGTAATGCCGCCGGCTTTGTTGTTGATGATGGTGGTGTACAGTTTGGAGCTTTCAAGATTAACTCTGTTTCCGTCGTGCGTTGCAGAAATGACGATTGTAGTATCGGGACAGGCACTGTAACCGGCAGGAGGGGTGGTCTCCCTCAGGTAGTAGGTGCCAGCGTCCAGACCCTTGACATTGAACTGACCATTAGCGGCGGATTTCATTTCAACAGCTTCTTTACCGGTTGCGTTCTTGATGGGGTAGTAGAATTCGCCGTCTTGGTAGAGCTTCACTTCATTCTTACAATCCGCATCGCTGTACAGCTGGAAGACAGCGCCCGGCAGCGGAGTACCGTTTTCCGTCTCTGCACGCTTGGTGTTGTTCAGCTGGTAGGTGTACACATAGACTTCGCTTTCGGGAGTGGGAGTGTAGCCCCAGTATTCGCCGTCGGGTCTGGGGTTATTAGAGTACTGGAGCCGTACGCTGTTTTTGTTCTCGGCAGAGCCATTGACAGCGGCATTTTCGTTCAGGTGTGCAGTGTAGGTGACCGTAATCGTAGCGCCGTTATTCAAATTGAACCCTGAATCTTCAACACAGGTTTTGACATCAGGAATGCTTACCACAAAAGAGTGATCACTTTCAAGATGGCTAACATCAACGTTATACTTCGGAGAATCTTTGGGGATATCATAGGTGTGGCCATTGGAATTAATGACTACACTATCGAGTCTGTCATAAGTAATGCCATTGGACAAGGTATCATTGAAGCGAACAGTGTACTTATTATAGTAATCGTAAGCACGGCCATTGTTTTCGCTTTCGGGCAAGGTAGCGATCAGCTGGAACTGGAACTCTTCGTTGATCGCATGGTCAGCGGAACTGCCCCAACCGTTATTGTCACCAGAAGAGCTTCCATCGTCGTTGTCGTAGACTTTCTTCTCAACAGTGGGCTTTACAACCTTAGGCGTAATTTGAACGTGATAGGGTCCTTTGGTAACCTTCAGCAGGAAGGAATTGTAGGCATGATAGGAATCGCCATAAGCGTCACTGCTAAAGGAGGAAGTATCAACGATCAGATAATAACCTGGCTCGTCAAGTTCGATGCCATTGGTGTGATCTGTTTTGACGGGTACCCGGTTTGCATTGGGATCCGTGTAGATATAGTTGCATACAAAACGCGCGAAAGCGATGCTGTTATCATCAGAAGTTGTCCAGTCCTTCATAACATCAAGGACTTTCTGGAGGCTATCTGCGTTGGCAAACTTGCTGTTGAGGGTAAGATCAGCCCTCAATTTGGCCAGAAAACCCTCATCATCAGGGATGTTTTTGCCCCACTTAACGTGGGAAATCTTAAAGCCATCAATATCATCACCCGTAACATCACCCGTGAAGATCTGGAAAGCGGCGTAACAGTGGTTTAGGCCGAGGTCCTCCTTAGTGTTGTCTGCAAACGCCGGGATCGCCATGGCGCACACCATGGCAACTGCCAGCAGTGCGGCCAGCAGCTTTTTGATTACTTTCTTCATCATGATTTGCGAAAGTCTCCTTTCAAGTTTTTCTGATTCCTATTTTCAGGGTCTGCTTCCGGCGCAGAATCAATTTTGCCGCCGTGTCAGGAAGGATGCAGGCTTTTTAACGTGCCCTCCTTTCGCGTCTGCGCTTTCTGCAAACCCCGCACACCAGAGCGGCAAGCATCAGCGCGCCGCCGCCTGCTGTATACAGTTTGGTACCGGCCCCGCCGGTAGAGGGAAGTTCGTAGTCGGACGGATCGGCCTGACTGGTGATCACAAGGCTGTCGGTTTTTACCGACTTCTCGGCATCATCGCTGATGGTCGTGTCCAGAATCCTGATGTTATTGATTACTTCACCGTCAACAGCCGTTTTGTCAAAGTCCTTCAGCTTGACGGTGTAGCGGATAGAATAGGTGCCTGCGGCAATGGGGGAATCGGCAGAACCCAAGGTGATCTTGCGCTCATCACTAACATCTTTCCAAGTGATGCCGAGCGTTGTATTGCCGTTTTCCATGCTGAGCCGGAGCGAGTCTTCGACATATTCGGCGGTTACGCCGGTGGGCAGGGTCATGCTGTCCGCAAGCGTCAGCGGGCCGGCCTGTTCGTTCTGGACCACAAGCGTAACAGTGTAATCCAGGTAGGCATCGCTGCCATTGTAGCGCGGGTCCTTCACGCTCTGGTTAAGGTCATAGTTCTTATCGTCTTTTTTATCCTCATCGGGGGTTTCATCCGGGTTGATGGTGATATCAAGGGCGTAATCTTTGTTGACCTCGATCTGATTAAAGCCGCTGCTGGTGACCTCGCTCTGGTTCCACTGGAAATTGAAGGCAACGTTGCTGGTGACCTTGGCATCGGAAGGATCCGCGCCTGCGGCTGCCTCCTCTTTCTGCTGGATATAGTTTTGGTCGTACCGCAGCACGGCGTACCAGCAGCCGTCATTCCCCTTGAGCAGCTGGTAGCTGCCGCAGGTGTCATAATTGCCGGTATCTTCCAGTTTGCCGGAGATAAGCTCATCGTTCAGCACATCAAAGCTCTTGGGCAGCTTAACATGGACACAGTAGTCGTTTTCCTGGATCTCTTTGGCCGGGATATCTGTGACGGTAAGGCTGCTGTGCAGAAGCTCCGAAATGGTGGTGACGTTGGTATCCTCGTATTCAGTGCCATTCTTGCGCTGCACCTCCAGAGCAGTGAGGTAATCCAGTGCATCCAGACCTTTGATGGTGGTAATGGCATCTGCGTCATCTTCGACTTTGAAATCCGGCGTAGCAACGCCGTAATCGGCCTGCTGCGCATTTGCCACAGACACCAGCGTTGTCACCTGCGAAGCATTCAGCGTGACTTTAGCCACCTTGCCATCCACATCGCCGGAGATCACGGTCAGGGTGCCGAAATCTTCGTCCACATCGCTCACGATGCCAACGGTGCTGGTATCCACGGTGTATTCCTCAATGTGGGGCGCGGTGTCGGTGGTGGCCGCAGCATCCATGGAGAGCAGGGCAATGTCGGCATCGGCGGAATCATCCTGCACCTGCAACGGCTGGCTTTCCGCGGCCACAGCCTTGGTCACGGTGCCATTGTAAATGACGATATCACCGGGCATTGCGGCATCAGACGGCAGATCACCGTCAAAATCCATGGCATAGCCGCTGCCGGTCTCTTCGTTGTACAGCGCGCTGCGCAGCTGGCTGTGCAAAGACAGCACGCTGGAAACCTGCGGGATAGCGCTCTGGGGGATATCGGCATATTTCAGGCAGTAGGAAAGGAACATCACGTCCCATGGGCCGTAGTCGTTGCCGTAGTCGTTGCCGTAGCGGGTGTAGTGGCGCACGGTCTCGCCGTCGGCATCGTCCAGCTGGAAGTTGCGCTCGCTCTGCTCATATCCCAGCTGGCTCTCGGCTACGGCCAGCAGGTCGTCGGCCCAGTTGCCGCTCAGCGTGGTGCCGGTCTGTGCCAGCCATTCGTCCTCGTCCTGCGTGCCGTCCAGCGGGTCGGACAGGCAGTTCACCGTGTGGTGATGCTCCGGCAGGCCGCAGACCAGCACTTCCTCGTAGCAGGCATCGGTGTGGTGGTGCACCGGGGGCTCGGTCACAGGATCGACCACCACTGGCTTTGCGGCCACCGGCTCCTCAAACAGGGCCACCGGGTCATAATCGGGGTTCACTTCTTCTACAAGCTCGCCCTCTTCCAGACCGCACACCAACTCATAGGTGGTGGTGTAGCAGCTGTCGTCGTGGGTGTGCTCGAATTTATCGCAGATGAAGGTGACACCATCCTCATCAAAACAGCTGTCGTCGTGGGTGTGCTCTTCTTCCAGGCAGGTCAGCTCCCGCACTTCCTGGTAGCAGTCGTCGGTGTGCTCATGGGGCACAAAGATGTACTCCGGCTCTGCGGAATAGGCTGCAGTGCCGGGATCATCCGCATCCATGTCGAATGTATCATCAAAAGACATGCCGTCGTCCGTCATGGTGGCGTTCCAGTCCTCCGGTTCGCCTTCCTCATAGCCGCACACCAGCTGCTTTTCATAGCAGGCAGCGGTGTGCTCGTGCTCCAACTCGCCGCACAGATATTCGGCCGTTTTGGCAATGCCCACGCCGTGCAGCTGCCAGTTCACGAACAGGCTGGTGGTAAGCGCCAGTGCCAGCAGCAGCGCAGTATAGCGTCTGGCGCGCTGGTGGTTCCGACGGAACTTTTTCTGATATTCTTTCACGATATCCCGCATGATTCCTAAACCTCCTTAGTGGATCAACGAGAAGTTGGACAAGGGCCATACCCGCAAAAAAACCTTGCCTACGATCTGACTTTTTTCCACACAGCCGATCACACTGCTGCGGCTGTCAATGGAGGTGGCCCGATGGTCACCCAGTACGAAATACCGGTTTTCCGGCACCTGATAGGGAAATTTGATGTCGCATTCGCCCAGAGCCAGTTCATCTACATAGGGCTCATCCAGCGTCTGGCCGTTCACAGTGACCACACCGTCCTCGTCCAGTTCGATCACATCACCGGGCAGGCCGATGATGCGCTTGAGCAGAAGCTTGTTCTGCCAGTAAAATCCGCAAAGGTCGCCGGTCTTCATGTCGCTGCCCTTGACCAGCAGAATGATGTCCCGGTCCTGCAGAGTGGGGTTCATGCTGTCGCCGGAGACCTGCAGCACCGGCAGAAACAGGGTGGCCAGCAGCACGGCAATGGCCGCGACCACCAGCAGCGTGTAGACCGTGCTGCGCAGCACCCGCATATAACGGCTGCGGTAGGCCAGACGTTCGCGCTCTGCTTCCACCTCTGCTGTGGATGGAATGGGCGTGAACCTGATCTTTTGCTCTTTCATTTGGCACGCTCCTCCGGCAGGAATTCCGTGCTGTGATAGCCGTCCAGCAGTTCGCTGGCCCGGCGGTCAAAAGCGGCCCGGCGCTGCTGGATCTCCTGCTGCGTCCGGGCAAGCATTGCCTTGCAGTCCGCTTCGGTCTGGGCGCGCTTGCGTGCGGCGGCTTCCGTTTCCGCGTCGCACTGCTGCTGGGTGCGGGCCTTCAGGTTCGCAGCCTCGGTCTGTGCCTGTGCAAGGATCTGCTGGGCTTCGGCTTCCGCCTGAGCGCGCAGAGCACTGGCAGCGGCATCGGTGTTTTTGTTTGCTGCGAGCACCGATGCAACGTATTCATCAGCCGCAGCCTGCGCCGCTTCAAACACCTTGTTCAGCTCCAGTGCAGCCTGTGCAATGGAACCTGCGTTTTCAATATGGATCTGCCGTTCCTGCAACTGGGCAGACAGGGCAGCGTTTTCTGCCCGGAGCCGGTCCTCGCTCTGCTTGAGCGCCAGAATGATCTCGACTAATTCGGTGCGGCGCATGTGCCGCAGTTCACGGTCTGGCATAATGATCGATTTCTCCCGCAAAAAGTGGTCGGATTGGGCGAACGAAAACTTTCGACAAATACGAAAATTTTCGCACCACAAAACCACATTTGATATATCAGTTTTCGGCGTGAAAACGCCAGTTTGATGAATGACCTTCCACCTTATATGCTAGCACAGTATGCGTAACAAAAGCGTAACAAAAATGCCTTTTCCGTGCATTTTTTTGCCAAAGCCAAAGAAAAATTGTTTCTTTTGATGTAAACGATTAAAATGCGTTAAAAACAAAAAGAACTGTCCCCACAACGGAGACAGTTCTTGAAAAACAGATGAAAATAGAAGCCGGATCAGAAGCTCTTCAGCAGATCGCCCAGAGTCAGGAAGGACTGGTAGATCACGTTGACATTGTTGATGATGGAGCTTGCACCGGAGAAGATGCGGGCAATGGCGTTGAACACCTTACCGACATTCAGGAAGCTGTTGTAAGCGTCGCGGGCACCACCGTCCAGATAGACCATTTCCTCTTCGCTGATGGAGGCATAGTTTGCGGGCAGTTTCATAGTAGACATGGAGATTTTCCTTTCTATTGATAAAATTGATACAGTGTGTGAAAAGACTTAAATAAAGGCAGCCACGGCCAGCGTGGTGATCAGAGCACCGGCTACCGTCAGAACGCTCAGAATCGGGCCGTCATCGTATTCCTGCGCGGCCTGTTCCGGCTGAGCGGGCGTGGATGTGCTGGTGGAAGTGGTGGCATTTTTCACGGTCCAGTGTGCGTACACAGTGGTATCACCGGTAAACACCGTAGAGGTGCTGATTTTTGTGCCGCCCACCGGCTCGGTATACCAGCCGTCAAAGGTGTAGCCTTCCAGCGCAGGCTGCGCGGGCAGGGCACTGAGTTTGCCGCTCAGATTGGTGGTGACTGCCACAGCGGAGCTGCTGCCGCCCATGGCATCCAGACCAATGGTGTAGACCTGCGAATCCTTGTCTTCTGCGGCAAAGGCAGAGGGCAGTGCACAGCAGAGCAGTGCAGCGCTGAGCAGACCGAGGACCAGCATTTTCAAGATCTTTTTCATATGACTCCTCGCTTTCCTGACGAATTGGGATGTGGTGCCTGCCGGGAACGGAAACACCAGAACAGACCTCGATGTCCCCGCCATGAGGCAGTAGACGAAAAAGCCGGGAAGAGGAGGTTTATTCAATCCTATATTTACCACATGTAGTGTAACAAAAACGCAACAAAATGGGCGTATTTTGTTGTTATGATGAAAAAAAATGGTTTTTCACAAATTGCAGGCTGCAAAAGGCGGCACAGAGCCGCCGCAAAAGCGGAAAAGTGGAACCTTCCCCTTGTGGAAAAACAAAGAATATGGTATAATATCTTGCACGATGCGCCATCGCCAAGCGGTAAGGCAGGGGACTTTGACTCCCCCATCGTAGGTTCGACTCCTGCTGGCGCAACCAAAAGCCCCGTCATCCTGAAAAGGCTGACGGGGCTTTTTGCATCACTTTTCCACAAAATGCGGCTGAACGGTGCAAAGCTCAGCGGCGGCGGATCTTTCTGGTGGGCTTGCGGCGGTTCCAGTTGTTCAAAAGGACCCACGCAAAGTAGATGATGATGGAAATAATACTCAATGTTATTACAACTTTGAGGTACAGACTGCCCAGAAACTCCCGGAACCGGGCCACCGTGAACAGCAGCGGGTTCAGGCTGACATCCTGCCCGGCGATCAGGTCCACCACGCCGATGGTCTCACCGGCCAGCTTCAGCTCCACGGTACCCACCACATCGCCCTGCTGGACAGGGGCACACACGGAATCCGGCAGGTGGAAATATTTCTGGGTCACGCTGCCGTCGCCGGTGGAAGGCAGCAGGGTCATCATGCTGTCGGCGGGATACAGCTGCAGGGAGCTGGTATCGGAGGAATACTTCACCGGGATCTCGGCCAGCGTAAGGTCGGTGTCCAGCGCGGCCTGAATGGAAAAGCTGTCGAACACCCAGTCCATCAGCTTCACGGTCTCGCACAGGGCCGGGCGACGGTTGGCGTAGCCGAAATCGTCGCAGGTGTCCGGGCTTTGCATCACGCAGAAAATATAGGTGGCACCATCCTTATTGGCCCATGAAACATAGCTCTGATTGCCACTGTCGCTTTTGAATGCGGTCACATCGCACATGCCGCCCTGCATGGCGCTGCGGTAGTATTTGCCGCCGCTGGATTTGCTCAGCGCGGCGTTCTGGCTGACCAGAACAGACGAAGAACGGTGTTTTTCTTTGGCGGGCATGGTAAAGCTGGGCGCACCGGAAACCTCCACAAAGGCATCAAAGCTCATCAGATAGCGCAGGATCAGGTACATATCCACGGCACAGGTCACGTTGCCGCTGTCGATGCCGCAGGCATCCGTCCATGTGCTGCCGGTGGTGCCGATGCGCTGGGACAGGGTGTTCATCTGGCTCACCCAGCCCGCGAGGTCGCCGCCGGAAAGGGCATAGGCAAGGCCCATGGCGGCTTCGTTGGCGTTGCGGGTCAGCATGGCGTACATGGCTTCGCGGTAGGTAAAGGTCTCGTTGGAGCGCATATCGGCGTTGTTCGTGTTATAAACGTAATCCGAGATGGCAAAGGGCATCTGGAAGGTGTCGTCTAGATGGTCGGCATAGTTGGTCAGCAGCAGGGCAATGGTCATATACTTTGTCAGACCACCGGCGGATACCTGCTTTGTGCTGTCCTTATCATAGACGATGATATTGGTATCGGTGTTGACGATATAGGCACTCTGTGCCTGCACCTGATAGACCGGGGTGGGGTCGAACATAGCCCCGGCGGGCAGCACAAGGCAGCTGAACAGGACAGCGAACGACAAAACCAGCGCAAAAATACGTTTCATGTGGACAATTCCTTTAAAAAGCGATAATATAAAACAACAGGCAGCACGGCACAAGCGCCGTGCGCCGGGTAAGAACGAGATCACAGCGGAAGGCTGTATTCTTTATAATAACAGGTTTGGCGGGGTGTGACAAGGCTTATTGTGCCGATTTCACATCCGGTTAGGGAGGACAGGAATGGTATATCTGACAGGGGACACCCACGGCGACATCGACCGCTTCAAGCACGGCAAGCTGCGCTGGCTGGGCAAACGGGATACCGTGGTAGTACTGGGCGACTTTGGCTTTGTGTGGGACGGCAGCAAGGAGGAACAGAAAAAGCTGGATTGGCTGCGCAAGCGCCCGTATACCCTGCTGTTTCTGGACGGCAGCCACGAAAACTACGACCTTTTAAAGCAGTATCCCACCGAGGAACGCTTTGGCGGCAAGGTGCAGGCACTGGGTGGCAATGTGTACCATGTGTGCCGCGGCAGTGTGCTGGAATTGGAGAACAAAAAATACCTGTGCTTTGGCGGTGCGGAAAGCCAGGATGTGGAGGATCGGGAACCCGGCGTGAACTGGTGGAGGGAAGAAATGCCTTCGGAGGAGGAATACGCCTTTTGTGAGGAGAACCTTGCAGCGTGCGATTACAAAGTGGATTATGTGCTGACCCACGATGCGCCAAGCAGATTTTTGGATTTTACCGCCCTTGCCAGCGGCGAGACCAACCAGCTGCACAGCTTTCTGGATAAAATTTTGTTGAAGCTGACCTACGACAAGTGGTTTTTTGGCTGCTACCATAAGGATACCCAGCTTTCCACCAAAAGCCGCTGCGTGTTCTGCGATGTGATAAGCATGGGCGAACGGCACGCAAAGCGTTCCGTTCGATAACAGGGGCCGCTGCACCAGCCGTGCAGCGGCTTTTGCATTTGCTGTTGCTTGTGCGCAAAAAACTCCGGATCAGTTCATGGCTCCGGCTTTCTCGAACATCTGCTGCACATGCTGTTCCAGCAGTGCGTGCTCCGGCGCTTCCAGCAGCGGGTCGTCGGCCAGCATGGCAACGGCTTCCGCCTGTGCAGCGTGCAGGGTGCGGGTGTCGTTCATCAGGTCGGCGATCTGCAGGGTGGGCAGGCCGTGCTGGCGGCTGCCGAAAAAGTCGCCGGGGCCGCGGGTCTCCAGATCGTACTGCGCCACCGCAAAGCCGTCCGTGGTGCTGCACAAAAATTTCAGCCGCTTTTGTACGTTTTCGCTTTGGCTGTCGCTGACAAGAAAGCACCAGCTCTCCGCTGCACCGCGTCCCACGCGGCCGCGCAGCTGGTGCAGGGCGCTCAGACCGTAGCGCTCTGCGTTTTCAATCACCATTACGCTGGCATTGGGCACATCCACACCCACCTCAATGACGGTGGTGGACACCAGTGCGTCCAGCCGTCCGGCTTTGAAGTCCTCCATCACGGCAGCTTTCTCCTTGGGTTTGAGCTTGCCGTGCATCAGGCCCACCCGGCGGTCCGGCAGATAGGCTTTTGCGATGTCCTCATAGTAGCTCTTGACGGCGTTCAGGCCGCTGCCGCCCGCGTCCTCGATGGCAGGGCAGACGATATACACCTGTCGTCCGGAATCGATTTCTCTATCAAGGAAGCCGTAGAGGTCGGCCCGCTTTTTGCCGGTGATGCAGCGGGTCTTGACCGGGGTGCGGCCCGGCGGCAGCTCGTCCAGAATGGAGATGTCCAAATCGCCGTAGATGAGCAGGCCCAGCGTGCGGGGAATGGGCGTTGCGCTCATCACCAGCAGGTGCGGATTCGCGGCCTTTTCAGCCAGCATCCCGCGCTGCCGTACCCCAAAGCGGTGCTGCTCGTCGATCACGGCAAGACCAAGCCGGGCAAATTCTACGCCTTCGCTGAGGATGGCGTGGGTGCCCACCACAAGGTCGGCTTCGTCGTTCCGGATGGCGGCAAGGGTGGTGCGGCGTGCAGCGGCCTTCATGCCGCCGGTCAGCAGGGCCACCCGCATCCCGAAGGGGGCAAGCATCCGGTTCAGGCCTTCGGCGTGCTGGGTGGCCAGAATTTCTGTCGGGGCCAGCAGCGCGGCCTGATACCCCGCCCGGATGCAGGCCCAGATGGCGGCAGCCGCCACCAGCGTTTTGCCGCTGCCCACATCGCCCTGCAAAAGGCGGTTCATGGAAGTCTCGCCCGCCATGTCGGCCAGAATCTCGCTCACGGCCCGGCGCTGGGCTCCGGTGGGGGAAAAGGGCAGGCTGGCCCAGAACAGGGACGGGTCGGCAAGCTGCATGGGCGCACCGGTGGCAGCGGCACCCCGGTTTTTCATCCGGCCAATGCCCAGCTGCAAAACCAGAAGTTCTTCATAGATCAGCCGCCGCCGGGCTGCATAGGCCTGCTCTTCGGTGGCAGGGCAGTGGATGGCCCGCACGGCATCTGCCTTGGAGAGCAGACGGTATTTTGCCAGCATTTCCGGCGGAAGAGGGTCGGGCAGAAGCTCTGCATGGGGCAGAAGCTGCCGCACGCACTTGGCGATGGCATTGCTGGTCAGGCCCTCGGTCTGGGGGTAGACTGCTTCAAAAGGAGAAGCCTTGATCTGCTCGGCGGTGCGCACCTGCGGGTTGACCATCTGGCGGCGCAGCATCCCGCCGGTAACGATGCCCTGAAAATAATATTCCTGCCCCAGCTGCAGCTTCTGGGCGGCATACGGATTATTGAACCATGTGATCTCCAGACTGGACACATCGTCCCCGGCAGTGATGCGCTCCATCCGCCGCCCGCCCGGCAGGATACGCCCGCCGGGTTTGGCGAACACCTCGGCCCTGACGACGCACTCCACATCGGTGGGCGCTTCGGCGATGGAATAGGGTTTGGTGAAGTCGATATATCTGCGCGGGTAGTGGCACAGCAGGTCGGCCAGCGTCACGATGCCCAGCTTCTCGAACCGCTCAGCGGTCTTGGGGCCAACGCCCTTCAGGTAGCGCACCGGCGTATCCGGGGTGAGGGTGGTATGGTTTTCGGCGGGCATGGCGTGTCAGCTCCTTTCCTGGATGCAATATAGCCATTGTAACACGGAGCGGCAGCGGATGCAAATGGCCCAAAAAGGAAAAACCGGCAGGACCTTTGCCTTTGGGCAGGAACTGTGGTACACTCGGAAGAAAAAGAGGGGAGAATATTTATGGAGATCCGTAAGGGGACCTTAAAGGACTTGGAGGCCATTGCAGCGGTGGAGGCGGCCTGCTTCCCGGCGGCAGAGGCGGCTACGGCAGAGGAGTTTGCCGGGCGGCTGCAGCAGTACGGCGATCATTTTTGGCTGCTGTGGGAGGGGGAAAGGCTGCTGGCCTTTGTGGACGGCTTTTGCACCGACTGGCCGGACCTGACCGATGAGATGTACGCCGACGCCTCCCTCCACCGGGAGAATGGTGCCTGGCAGATGATCTTTGGGGTAAACACCATCCCGGCCTGCCGCAGACAGGGGTACGCCGGGCAGCTGCTGCAGCAGGCCATTGCCGACGCCCGGGCTCAAGGCCGGAAGGGGCTGGTACTGACCTGCAAGGAGGCCCTGGTGCACTACTATGCAA
>OHRS01000321.1_pt1 | contig 29251 bp, 28 predicted proteins | sample 1578441 | NCBI WGS metagenome assembly OHRS01 (sample SAMEA3879592, study PRJEB24766) | human gut metagenome | biome: human-associated habitat; feature: feces | place: USA | collected 1985/1987
TACCCCTCAGGGCAATCTAAATATTTTTAGGAGGATTTTAAACAATGGCAAAGGCTAAATTTGAAAGAACAAAACCACATTGTAACATTGGTACAATTGGACACGTAGATCATGGTAAGACTACACTTACAGCTGCTATCACAAAGACTCTTCATGAGAGACTTGGTACAGGTGAAGCTGTTGCATTCGAAAATATCGATAAGGCTCCAGAAGAAAGAGAAAGAGGTATCACAATCTCTACAGCTCACGTTGAATATGAAACAGAAAAGAGACATTACGCTCACGTTGACTGCCCAGGTCATGCCGATTACGTTAAGAACATGATCACTGGTGCTGCTCAGATGGATGCTGGTATCCTCGTAGTAGCTGCTACAGATGGTGTTATGGCTCAGACAAGAGAACATATCCTTCTTGCTCGTCAGGTAGGTGTTCCTTACATCGTTGTATTCATGAACAAATGTGATATGGTTGATGACGAAGAACTTCTTGAACTGGTTGAGATGGAGATTCGTGAACTTCTTTCCGAGTATGATTTCCCAGGAGATGATATCCCGGTAATCAAAGGTTCTGCTCTTAAAGCTCTTGAAGATCCGAACGGTGAGTGGGGAGACAAGATCATGGAACTTATGGATGCTGTTGACAGCTACATTCCAGACCCACAGCGTGACACAGATAAACCATTCGTAATGCCTGTAGAGGATGTATTCTCTATCACAGGTCGTGGTACAGTTGCTACTGGTAGAGTAGAGGCTGGTGTACTTCATGTATCTGACGAAGTTGAAATCGTTGGTATCAAAGAAGAGACTCGTAAAGTTGTTGTAACTGGTATCGAGATGTTCCGTAAACTTCTTGATGAGGCTCAGGCTGGTGATAACATCGGTGCACTTCTTCGTGGTGTTCAGAGAAACGAAATCGAGCGTGGACAGGTTCTTGCTAAACCAGGAACACTTACATGCCATACAAAATTCACAGCTCAGGTTTACGTTCTGACAAAAGATGAAGGTGGACGTCATACTCCATTCTTCAACAACTATCGTCCACAGTTCTACTTCAGAACAACTGATGTAACTGGTGTATGTAACCTTCCAGCTGGTACAGAGATGTGCATGCCTGGTGATAACGTAGAGATGACAATCGAGCTGATTCATCCAGTAGCTATGGAGCAGGGTCTTACATTCGCTATCCGTGAGGGTGGACGTACAGTAGGATCAGGACGTGTTGCTACAATCATCGAGTAATTATAAATTGCTTAAAATTAAGGGTTCCCATTATTGGGAGCCCTTTTTTGGTACCATTGCAGCTCTTTCATGATAGCATCCGGCATTGTTATGGTTCTTATGCCGTTGGTTGTCTTTTTGTGGGGACAGAATGCCACTTTTTGGAAAGAGTTATGCGGATATGTTATGGTATTGGACGTAAAATTGATATTAGAAGGTGTGAGCGCGAGCAATTCACCAAACTACATACCGGAATAAAACAGAAGCTGCAGAGCAGTGTGTGCAGTTGGATTATCTACCAGGGCAATGAAGTGGTTGTACTGATCGAGCATTTAGAAGAAGAAAAGACAATAGTAACGACATTTAGAAATTATGCAGAGGTAAAGAAAGCATGAATGGAAGATTACACCGTGGCTCGTGTGACAACCGGGATCAATACGGAGAAAACGGACATTTTAATTTCTGTAGGAAACTTTGGCTTTGCATAAGTTGGATCTATTCTTCGGATATATCATAGTCAGTGGCTGTATCAGAAAATTTTGTATCCCAAATGGCTTCTTCAATGGTTTGTAAACATTCATCTGTATGTTTGGAAATGTCTTGTCCCCAGAAGTGAAGGACAGTATAGCCTAGAAATAGAAGCTTTTTATCATTTTCATAATCACGATTACGGTTTCGTTCGATTTTTTTGATCCAAAAGTCTGGATTTTTCCCATTTTCAAGCCGGAGTTTGAGAATCTCCCAATCCTTTCCGTGAAAAAATTCACTATCGCAAAAAATAGCAATTTTATATTTGGTAAGAACAATGTCAGGAGAACCAGGGAGAGCCTTATAATTTTTACGATAGCGATAACCTTTGTGCCATAGAGCTTTTCGGAGCAATAGCTCTATGGAAGTATCTTTACTGTGGATCTTACGCATATTGTTTGAAACAGTAGCGGAATCACGCGACATATAGGTACCTTCTTTCTACCTGAACTGCTGAGAATATATTATCAAAAAACAGGATAAATAGCAAACGGGTTAAGAAACATGCAAGAGGAAATCTAACGATATGGTGAGAAAATTGCTTGTTGCTAATTGTGGTATATGATAAAATATGAGTTGTACTATTTTTGAATTTGGAGGAATTTTAATGGCGATTTGTTATGACAAATTATGGAAATTACTGATAGATAAAAAAATGAACCGCACAGAATTGAAGGAAGCGTCAGGAATAAGTTTTAATGTGTTAGCTCGATTAGGAAAGAATGAGCCAGTTTCATTTGAATCAATAGAAAAAATATGTTTTACATTAAATTGCAAGATAGAAGATGTTGTAGAGATACAAAAAGACGAACCAATACAAATCGATAGTGATGCATTTACAACCATAGAACTGTTTGCTGGAGCTGGCGGTTTGGCTTTAGGGATAGAAAAAGCTGGATTTGAACCATTGGGACTAATAGAGTTTGATAAAGATGCAGCAGAATCTTTGAAAACCAATAGGCCGAACTGGAGAGTTATTCATGATGATATAGCTAATATATCTTGTTTAGATTTGGAAGATTATTTTGGCATAAAAAAAGGAGACCTGGATTTATTATCGGGAGGGGCACCGTGTCAGGCTTTTTCCTATGCTGGAAAAAGATTAGGACTTGAAGATGCGAGAGGAACACTTTTTTATCACTATGCAACTTTTTTACAGAAATTACAGCCAAAGATGTTTTTATTTGAAAATGTGCGAGGATTGCTGACTCATGATAAGGGAAGAACATATGCAACGATAACCAATATTTTTGAACAGGCGGGATATACCATTCAGAAAAAAGTTTTAAATGCGTGGGATTTTGGTGTGCCGCAGAAAAGAGAGAGGCTAATTACTGTTGGAATTAGGAATGATTTAGTGGGAAAAGTTTCATTCTCATTTCCTAAAGAACATGATTATAAGCCTGTTTTGAGAGATGTTTTATTGGATTGCCCAGAAGGACCAGGAGTGCCATACGGGGAAAATAAAAGAAAAATATTTGAATTAGTTCCACCTGGAGGATATTGGAGAGATATCGATCCAGAGATTGCAAAAGCATATATGAAAAGTTGTTGGGATATGGAAGGCGGAAGAACAGGAATTCTTAGGAGAATGAGTCTGGATGAACCATCATTGACGGTATTGACTTCACCGTCTCAGAAGCAAACAGAAAGATGCCATCCATTGGAAGCAAGACCGTTTACAGTACGTGAGAATGCAAGATGTCAAACATTTCCAGATGAATGGCAGTTTTGTGGAAGTGTTCAATCTCAGTATAAACAGGTTGGAAATGCGGTTCCTGTCAACTTAGCATATGAAATTGGGTTGGAGATACATAAATCATTAGAGGGGGTAAAATAAATGGCATGGAATTTAGATTTTATATCAGAAGAAGATTTTAAGAAGCATGTGCGTGCAACGATTATGAAATATGGAGAAAAACTGGAATCGTATGATTTGAAGCGGTTCAATAGTAACCTGATTGATCCGATCAAGCTGATTTTTGATAAATCGGTGTATCGTACAAGCTGGGAAGAAATTGTAAATAATGAAATTTTCCGGCAGAGAGATAAGTCTAATAATAATGATATAGGATATTTTCACCAGAATATTTTTTCTTATTTCAAAGGATGCGAAGTCCCGCAGGCAGGCTGGGATGTTATTTACAGAAATCCCGATGGAATACAAATGCCAGATGGAGATATTGTACATACAATATATGTGGAAATGAAAAACAAACACAATACTATGAATTCTGCATCTTCTGCAAAAACATATATAAAGATGCAGGGACAGATTTTGGAAGATGATGATTGTGCGTGTCTGTTGGTTGAAGCAATTGCAAAGAAATCACAGAATATAAAATGGTCAACAAAAGTTGATGGGAAAAATGTACAGCATAGGTTGATTCGTCGTGTGAGCATGGATCAGTTTTATGCAATTCTCACTGGTGAAGAAGATGCATTTTATAAGATGTGTATGGCATTGCCGGAGGTAATCAATTCTGTTGTAAATGAAGAAGGCGGTGTTGAAGTACCACACGATACGGTTATTGATGAATTGAGAAAGGTGGCATCATTATATGGTGATGAAAACGACGAGCTGTCTATGGCAATGGCTGTATATATGCTTGGATTTAATACGTATATGGGATTTGGAGATAAAATCCGTGGAGAATTAGGAGAAGATAAAGACGGAATGCTGAAACGGATTTATGAATATGTGAAACGGTTAAAATAGGCATATAAAGAATGGTGGGGAATGAACATGAGCACTTCGACACATGATTTATTTGATTTTTTAAAAAAGGCAAATAGTAATATTTCGGATGAATACACAAGAATTTGTAGAAAAAAGTCGCGGAAGAAGGAACACCGGAGGAGTTAATGAGCACCAACGGAATCTACCGGCATATGACAAATCTTCAGATGCAGAGCGCCGGATGGAAAATACAATAAGAATCAATGGAAGCTTTTCGGAATAGAGGCTGCGATATTGCCGTCTACAGGTCGGGCAAACGCAGCCTGGTCATCCGATGGACTTTGTTGGAATTATTTTTTCTTTTTTACAATCCCGATTCCGATCAGTAAAGCGCTGATGAGAATTCCGGCGACAAGAAGGATGACATACATGTTGGCATTTACGTTGAGATCTGTCGTCCAGGTGGAAAAATTCGCATGGCGGATGGTAAGCTGTCTGGTATCATACAGAAGATAACTGCAAACATCATTGGAGAAGGTAATCCATATACTGCAAAGAAGTGTACACAGACCGCCTTTGATAAAACCATTGACCGGAAGATAGCGAATTATGAGGAAAAAGAGCCATACACCGATCATCAGAACTGCTGCCACAATGCATCCGGTTTTCAGACTGCCTGATCCGGAACGGTAAGATACGGTAAATATGGTCAGGTAGAGCCAAAGCGTATCCCAGATCATGATAATAAGGGCTTTTTTATCGGATAATACAGGCGGTAATGTCATTTCGCGTATCACCAGAGGGAAAAATACAACGGAAAGTCCGAATACAGTCGGAACGGACCAGAAGAAAAATTCTCCTCCGCCATTCATGGCATTTACAAAAAATAAAATCAGCAGCAGGGCACCGACACCACATAAAATACATTTCATCAGCCGTTTCTGGGAAGAAATAAGCGGAACAACAGTGAGTGCTGCGACAAGCATCATGGAAGCGGTTACGACAGAGAATACGCCGAGTCCGCTGCCGTCGGCCATGGATACAATAAAGGTAATAAGGATCGGAACAAGCAGCAGGGCGGCAATGACTATACCGGCTTTGTATGCCAGGTTCCGTTCTTTTTTGGCATGCCGTTCCAGAATTTCGCGGGATTCGGTTTCAATTACGTTGTCAATGGTATGATTGGCTAAATCTTCGTAAATTTTTTCGCAGTCAGCGCAGTCAGCAAGATGCTGTCTGACCAGTTCACAGCTGGCAGGACTGCATGCATGGTCGTAATATAATGGCAGGAGATCCTGCACAATGTCACATTCGTTTGGATTATGATTCATGGTGGTCCATCCTTTCTTTAATTTTTAATCTTGCCCTGTGATAAGTAACTCTCGCCCAGTTTTCTGTTTTCCCGAAGATTATTCCGATTTGTGAAAAGGATAATTCTCCGAAAACTCTTAGCTGAAAGACTTCTTTATAAGGTTCCTGAAGTTCATGAAGTACGAGATGAATCTGCAGCGCAGAGTCCTGATCCGCAATATGGTTTGCAATATCATCGGATGTTTCCGCAGCAGATGCATCGAAACAGGCATATTTTTGATTTTTGCGGCATTCATCAACTGCAAGGTTTTTGGCTATGCTGCACAGCCATGTGAATTCACGGGATTTCCCTTCATAGCCGTGTCGGGCAGTCAGCGCTTTATAAAACGTATTTTGTGTGATTTCTTCCGCCAGGGACTGATTTTTGACGATTGTCATCACGTAAGAGTAAACCTGCAGGTAATAGGAATTGTACAATTTTTCATAATTCAGAACCGGTCACCTCCTTTTTACACAGATTAGACGGCGAAAAGATGGTTTCGTTACAAACTTTTCCAAATTATTTTATAATATTTTTCATGGATTTAACAGGAAAGAATTTCAAGTGTCTATGTTTTAAGGTTAAGTTAAGGAAAACATCATAAGAAAATAATATGACAATTTATGGCATACATTATTTCCGGTGTGAAAAAGAAATCAAAAGTTGTCATTGGAAAGGCAAGTATAAGGATTCCGTTTTTTGAGCGTCTGGATAAACTGAATCTGCGTCTGATTCCGATTGATGTCAAGACGAGTAACGCCGTACCGACAGCGGATTACATCAATATCAATGTGGATGCCACGGTCAATGTCAAGATCAGTAATGATCCGGAGAAACTGCGTCTGGCAGCAGAGAACTTTCTGAATAAAAATACAGAGTACATAGCAAGTGTGGCACGTGAAGTGCTTGAAGGTAATGTGCGTGAGATTGTTGGTAAGATGCGGCTGGAGGAAATGGTTTCCGACCGTCAGAAATTTGCCAACCTTGTCAAAGAAAATGCGGAGCCGGATCTGGCAGCAATGGGGTGGATCAGATTGCCGGAAATGTGCCGGTGGTCATGGCAAAAGTCTTTGAGAGCATGAAAGAAGCAACCGGAATTGATCTGGCAGATATTATCAACGCAGAGTCTTACGATGCGAAGGTAAACCGCAATGTGAATGTATCGGGACTTGATTCCGTGAACTTTGTAGTAAAGGATGACGGAACAAAGGTTACGATGGCAAAAGTGGAGCCGCAGAATAGTACAAAACCGGTAAGTACAGATGTACCGGAATCCGGAGAATAGGGATAAAACCAAAAGAAAGAGAACAGTGTCAGATGATAAATCGGGGCACTGTTCTCTTTTTGTCGGTGATGATTCATGCGAAATGTTTAAATAATAGGTGCAATTCGGAAAATTTTTCGTTATACTAAATATATGAAGATGAGGAAATGAAAAAATTGAAACAGCAATCGCAGCATTACAGCAGGAAGCAACGGAAGAAGAGGTAAAAGGTTCAGGAAGTGTTATGTCTACGTTTTTGGCAGATATGCATCAGCTTTTTACGCGGCACTTCCTGTGGATGAAATCATAGGAATAAAGGAGAGACCACGTGGGCAGAAAAAAAGAGCAGGAACATAAAACTTTAGCCCGTTGGATCATTGATAAAACCAATACCGATCATTACAGGGCGGGGATGCTCAGCGGATGGAAACATCCGTATATCGATGCGGATGTTATGGAAATAGTGGGTGGAAGAAAACAGCTTTTGGATCAGGCAAATATTCTTGAAAATGAGACAAATGCGGGAAAGATGGGGAAGTTTAAGCCCGATTGGAAAGATGTAAAAACAAGTATTAAGAAAATTGATTATGATGTTGCGATTATTCCGGAATTGTGTGAAAGGGAACAAATCGAAGATCCAAGGGAAAGGCAGCTTCGTCTCATTGCCCGTGTGGAAAAATGGCGGAGAAAAGGACAGGATTGTGCATGGTTGTGCTCCTACTATGATGATTTATTGGATCTGTTGAACAGAGGCAAAGAGCAGAAAGAACTGGAAGATGAAACTTTTTTTGTATGTATAGATGCAGTTGCACATCAAAAGGAACACATCTGGAAACGGGTGTTCAGTGCGCGTGTCCTTCATAATTCCAAATGTTTCCAAAAAAATTATGAGGATAGAATACTGTCTGTTTTAAAAGCAAAATCTCCATTTTATATAGAAGAAATGAGTGATGATGAACTGCTGGATGCGCATAATATTCATTCTTATGCGCAGACGCTTGAGTGGAAAGGCACACTGCAGTATATTATAAATGATGAAAAAGTAATTGATTCTTCATCACAGATTTATGGAACGATTATAAATACACAGACAATGGAACATGCAAGGGCGTATGCCCTGTCAGGTTGCAAAAGAATCATGACAATTGAAAATAAAGCAAACTATGAGGACATGTCTTATAGAAAAGATACTCTTTATATATTTTGTCATGGTTTTTTCTCTCCAAAGGAAGTTCGGTTTTTGAAGACGATTTGTGATCTGGTTTCTGAGGAATGTGAATTTTATCATTGGGGAGATCTGGATTATGGAGGAATCTGTATTTTCCAGTTTATTAAGGCGCAGGTATTCCCAAAACTTCTTCCATACAAAATGAGTCAGGAGGATTTTGAATTAGCAGTCAGGGAGGATGCAGGTATTTTATTAAAGGAAGATACCAGAAATAAGCTGATAAGGAAAAATGCAGGACTGCTGGAACCATTAAAGGAAGCGATACTTAAGTCAGGTCTGACGATAGAACAGGAACGGCTGTTGTAGAAAATAAAGAGGAAATTCATTCATGATTTTAAAAAAGAAAATTCCAAAGGAATTTTATAAACTATTTCGCACGAAAAACCGTGATGCATATATGCAGTTTCTTGTGGCAATTTATGAGGAAAATAATGAAGTGTATACAGCACTTGGATTGACGATAGAGGAATGCCGTGTGATTATTGCAGATACAATTGCAAAGGCAAGGATTATCTGGGAGGATGAGGAAATAGAAGAAGAGGACGAGCCGGATACCTTATTTCCGGAAGATTCGCCGTCTGGCATATTGAATACCTTGATTCGGTGGGGATGGTTAAAAAGCGATTTTGATGAAAAGTTAAATACGTATATTATTTCTTTCCCGGAATACAGCCAGCTGTTTACGGAATTGTTTCAGAAGCTTCAGACAGAAGATGACAGCCGGGAGAGGGAAAGTATCCTTTCGATTTACAGTGCTTTGTTTACGTATCATTCGGATACAGAAAAAAATAATGATATTTTAAAAAACGCACTCCAGACGTCCAGACGGCTGGGGCAGCTTCTTTCCAATATGCAGGATGGAATGCGTTCCTATTTTGAGGAATTGTCGCAGAAAAAAAATTTTATTGGAATTCAGAAAGTTCTGGTAGAGGAAATTAACAACAGTGACAGTAAAAAATATGCAATTCTTACGACAACAGACAGCTTTTACCGTTATAAGGAAGCAGTTAAAGAACTGGTCAGCCAGATTCTTCGCGAAAATGACCAAAAAAGGGAACAGCTTGTAAAAGAGCGTACCGGACTTGTGGAGGGAACTGTTACCAGCAAAAGAAACCAGTATCGTCTGGAATATTGTGAAAGTGCCAGTCAGCTTGTGTATCAGGTGGAGCGGGAATTTGATCTGATCGAAAAAAAATATAACAAGCTGATCGAACAGAAAACTGTCTTTGCCAAGCGTGCACTGGCACGAATCCATTATATTCTGCAGGAAGGCTCTTCGGATGAAGATCACATTGTAAAGTTAATTAATTTGTTGGATCATCATGCAAACAGCCCACAGGTGTTAGAACAAATGCGTGACCGGATCAGAGTGGGAACACAGTTTAAGAATATAACCGATAGAAGTTTTTACAACCGGAAAAATGCGGAGGATGCAGGATTTCACCCGATTGCGATGGAAAAGCACAATGAGGAGACTCAGATGACCGATTTTGTACCAAAGCCGCTTTATACGAAAAAACAGTTGCAGGAATTCAGGCAGAAAAATATCGTGGATGGCAGATTTGTCACGGATGAACAGACGATTCAGTCCGTAGAAGATTTGGAAAAACTGCTGTTTTTGTGGCAGGAGGAAACGGATGATACGAAACAGGAGGAAACGGTGCATATTGATGGAGAATTAAAAGGAGAATATGGATTTGTTTTTTCAAAACTGGTGATTGACGCAAAAAAAGGAGAGAAAAAATAAATGTTAGAATACATGGAAAATATCTCGCAGAGTGAGGCGGAAAATATTAGAAAAACCATACAGGATCTGTTTCGCCAGACCTGTATTTTGCAGACAAAGTGTGATCCGGTTACTCTGATCCAGAAGGATAATCCTCACTATCAGGTATGTGCGAGAAATCGGGAATTTATTGCAGATTATCTGCAGGTGCTTGACTGTGAACTGGTTCATGATCCGCAGGAACATATTTTCCGGATTACAGGAGATGGCGTGCTGACGGAGCGTATGACACTTTTAACAACGAAACTGGTGATCCTTATGAAATTGATTTATCGGGATAAAATTATGGGAGAAGGACTACATGCCACGACAACCAGTCTTGCGGAGATCCGAAGATATGGAAAAGAAACAAACTTGATTACGCGCAGACTGACCGCTCAGGAGTGGCAGGAGGCATTGATCCTGATGAAAACACACCAGATGATCGAACTGCCAAGTGCCATTGGAAATCTCGAAGACGATTCCCCGATTTATATTTACAGTACCATTAATATTTTCTGTTCAGCGGCAGATATTAATGAGCTGGTTGAAATGTTCAAAGGAGAAACCGGGGAAACGGAAGAACAAAAGGAAGCAGAGTATTCGGAAAAGACGCAGGATCAGTGGGAAACACAAGACGAAATGAGGAGTGAATAAATTGAGTCAGGCAAAAAAAGTTTTTACAAGGATGTGCCTTAACAACTGGGGAGGCATTGATCATAAGGTACTGGAGTTTCATGAATATGTGAATTTGTTCAGTGGAAAAAGCGGATCTGGAAAATCGACAGTGATGGATGCCATCCAGGTCATTTTGTATGGAAGTTTCTCACCGAGTTTTCTGAATAAAGCAGCGGATGATGCAAAAAATCGCAGAAGTGTGTTAAGTTATCTGCGCGGAGAACAAAAAGACGGATCTGCCAATCGTAAAGACTGTGATTTCTGTTCCGTAATTGCTCTGGAAATTGAAGATACCGGAACCCATATTATAACCTGTATTGGAATTGCGTTTGAAGTAAGAAAATCAGATTCTGAGATTAAAAAATTTGTGTATTTCAGTCACTCCGGGAAAATGCCGGAGTCTGAATATCTGACGGAACAGGGCGTCTGCTATTCCAATCAGGAGATCAAAAAGCTGATCAGTAGCAGAGCAAAATCGGAGGATAACCGTGGAAAAGGGGATGTCAACCGTATCTATGGTTCGAAAGAGGCTTATCTGGGAACACTCTATGATGTAATACTTGGATATATTGATCAGAATCGTTTTATTACGATGGAAAAGAGCGCAATTGCCCTGAAAATGACCAATGGAACGGGACAGTTTATTCGTGATTATATGTTTCCAAAGAACACTTCCAATACCATTGCCACGATTAGTGAACAATTGGATTCTTACCGGCAGATCAAAGATAAAATAGAAGATCTGAGAAAACGAATCGAGATACTGACAGATATTCAGACATCCGGGCAGGAGCTTGTGCGTCTGCAGTCCGATAAGATCCGGGCAGAGGCAATGATCCGTTGCATTGGAATTGAAGATTTGCGGGCAAGAATTCAGACCGCGGAAGAGGATAAAAAGATCATTGCAGAGAAACAGGAGCAGCTGCAGGGAAAGATAAAAGAACGTTCTGCTGTGCGTGGGGAAACCGAACAGGAACTGATTCAGGTCAGTGCAGATCTTAAGTCCAGTGATTTGGGTGGAAAACAGCAGCAGTATGAGGAACTGGATGCACGCAGCCAGATGCTTGCGGATAATACGAGACAGTGGAACAAGATCCTTCTTGGAATGAAAAACTGGGAAGAAGATGATGTGATCACCGATTATATCAGTAATCCGGTTCTAAATTTGATTGCAGAACTTGGCAGTGGAAACGTAACGGAGGAATTGTGCCAGAACCTGCATTTAAAAATTGAATCTGCCAAGCAGAATATCGAAAATGAAGTGGAGGATTACAGTGAGCAGAGGCGCGAGATCGGAAAAGAATTAAAAGAAAAAAAGCGGTTGGTGGATGACATGAAACATAACCGCAAACCATATGAGGAGAATCTGAGGTCTGCAAGAACGGCATTATCCCAACAGCTGAGTGACCGCTATGGAACGACTGTCAGGGTGCAGATTTTTGCTGATCTGTTTGATGTGCAGGAGGAAGAATGGAAAAATGCCATTGAGGGACGCATGGGAAGGCTGAAACGTTCCCTGATCACGGAACCACAATATGCACATGAGGCAGCAGTCCTGTTTCGCAACATGAAGCAATATGAAAATGTGGATTTAATTAATTCCAAGGCGATTGCGGACAGTGAGCCGGATTGTTTGGAAGGATCTTTATATGATGCAGTAAAGACAGAGGATGCTTATGTGGATGTATGTCTGAAACGGTATCTGGGACATATTATGAAATGCAGGTCTGTGGAGGAACTGGAGCAGGTAAGGGATGGTGTGACACCGGATTGTTATTCGTACAGCAATTTTATTTTCCGGCATCTTAAGAAAAAAGACTATACGACCAGAGCGTGTATTGGACGCCGTGTTTCCAAGGCGCGGCTTACAGAATATGAAAACGATGTGGAAGATTTAAGCAGACAGGAGACGGAATTGGATCATCTGCTGCGCAGATTAAAAGCTGCAAGAGAATTTGAGTGTCTGAAAGATGAGCCATCTCATTACGTGAAACTCTCCAAGGCGGGTGCTGAGCTTGCAAAGGTAAATAAAACCAAGAAAGAACTCGAAGAAGTGATCCGCTTTTTGCGGGAGGGGGCATACAAAGAACTCGAAGAGAAGGAACAGGCTTTAAAGAAGCAGGTGCGGGACATCCAGACTGAGATCGATGAAGTGCAGACAGAGCTGGCAAAGCTAACCAGCCGGTATGGGCAGCTTTCCGGAGAAAATGAGTCCAGAAGACAGCAGCTGGAGGAAAAGCTGCAGGGATATATTGCCAATGAAGAACTCGAACAGGAAGTGTGGGAATTGTTAAAAAAGCAATCCGGGCAGTCCGTGATTAACAGGAAGAAGGCAGAGATTGCAGATCTGGCAGATAAGGAGCAGGAACAGGCAGAACGTCTGCAGATGGCGCGAAATAAATATATTCTTGCATATCCGGCCAGTGAATTCAGCGGAGCTGAGAAATCCAATGAAGCATATGAAAAAATGCTTGAACGGTACAGGACGGATTTTGAGCCGGCATACGAAGAAGAATTTGAAAAAAAGTGTGCATCCATCTATAAGAGTCTCCGGGAGAATGTCATTGCAACAATTCACGGAGATATCAAAGCAGCCAAACGGCACGCATATGAGATCAACCGCCTGTTGCGGGAAACCAATTTCTCAGACAGCACGTACCAGATTAAAATTGAACCGGCCAAAAATGAAAACGGACAGTTCTTTGATATGCTTATGGCAGAGGAACTCGACAGCAAGAATCTGGACAATGCCGGAATTGACGGTCAGATCAGTTTCGGAGAAGATGCATTTTATCAGAAATATGAGCAGAAGATCAAACTTCTGACCGACAAGTTTATGCCACCAAAAGACGAGGATGAGCATTTGCGGGCACAGAAGCGCAAAGAAATGGAACAGTACGCAGACTACAGAAATTATCTGTCATTCAGCATGTTTGAACAGGTAACCGATGAACATGGAAATGTGATCCGGGAAAACTTTGTCGATGATATGGCGGGCAGGGATTCCGGTGGTGAGGGACAAAATCCAAAGTATGTAGCTCTGCTTGCTGGATTTGCCATGCTGTATATGCAGCAGAGTAAGCGGGATTCCAAAATTAAGCTGGTACTGCTGGATGAGGCGTTTTCCAAAATGGATCAGGAGCGAAGCGCAGTCTGTCTGAAATATGCCAGAAAGATGGATCTGCAGCTGATTGTCTGTGTGCCGGATGAGCGTTTGCAGTCTCTGATCCGGAATGTGGACTGTGTATATGGATTCCGTCGGTTTAAAAACCGGATTTCCATGATGCATATTGATAAGGGGCAGTATCTGGAAATGATGGAAGGATAAAATTGGATAGTTGATTTTACTACTTCTGTAGTGGTATGATAATTCTATTGAAGATTACATACAAAAGAGGAGCATGGTTTTATGAAAAAAGGTTTTATTGTCTGCTTGCAGCAGTACTTATGGCAGGTGCCTGTATCTGTGTACCGGTGGCAGAAGTGAAAGCAGAAGATGGTTATAATATAGATTCCTATGATAATGATGATTGGTACGACAGTGATGATAGTCCAACGGATATGGTTCTGGATCTGTCAAATGTAACGATTGACAAAACCAGCCAGCCAAAGCGTATGCAGGAAAAATTTTACGACTGCAGTTCTCTGGTGTGGAAATCTTATCATAAGAATGGTGTAAATTTTGGAATGGCATATTATGCACCGGTTGCAGCGGATATGGGAAAATGGTGCGTACAGCATAAGAAACTTGTCAGCGGAGGTCTGAGTCGGGCAAATATACAAAATATGAAACTGAATCCGGGGGATGTGATGTTTGAAACCGGACAGAAAAATGGAAGATATAAGGGGATCTATCATGTAGAAATGATTACTGGTTATATATTCTATGGATTTGATGGGAATGGAAAGGCAGAACTTGGAATTCAGTGGGCAACTGGAGATGAAAAATATTACCCAATGGGGCAGATGGTAGGCAGGCCGTAAAGGTCTGTCTTTTTTTGTCGGAATATGTTACAATGCAAAAAAATGAGAAAGAGGGAGAAAAGGATGTTTCAGTCACTTGAATATAAACACCCGAAATTTTATCAGGTATTCCGCCTGTTTATTGTGTTTTTTGCTTCACTTTTGTATGCGTGGAATCTGCGCTGTTTTGCCAAAACGGCAGGCCTGTTTCCGGGAGGATTTTCCGGATTGTCACTTTTACTGCAGCAGATCGGGTTAGATTTTATCCATGTCAGTATACCGTTTTCGGTGTTTAACATCGGACTGAATCTGGTTCCTACTTACATTGCATATAAATTTATCGGGAAAAAATTTACTCTGTATTCTATTATTGTTATTGTACTGACGAGTATTTTTACAGATATGCTTCCGGCGTATGTGTTTACAAAGGATGTGCTGTTGATCAGTGTGTTCGGTGGACTGATCAATGGATTTGCCATCAGTCTGTGTTTAAATGTCGGCACCACCACGGGTGGCACCGACTTTATCAGCATCTTTTTATCACAGCAGAAGGGCATTGATGCATGGAATTATATTCTGGCAGGAAATGTGCTCATGCTTGTAGTTGCAGGTGCTTTGTTCGGCTGGTCGATTGCGTTGTACTCGATTATTTACCAGTTCTGCAGCACGCAGATCATTCAGGCACTGTACAAGCGTTACCAGAAGGAAACGATGTTTATTATTTCTGATAAATCCAATGAAATCTATCGTGCCATTCGGGAACGGACCAACCATGATGCAACGTTATTCCAGGGAATCGGGTGTTATGAGGAAAAGCAAAAGACCCTGATTTATTCCGTCATTAATTCCGAGGCAAAAAGGGAGCTGCTTCCGCTTATCCGTCAGATTGATCCCCATGCTTTTATCAATGTTGTGCGGACAGAAGAACTTGCGGGGCGTTTTCATGATATTCCGCATGATTAAAAGCTTTATGCAGATTCAATCTCATAAGTAAAGCCGGCATCCTCGATGGTTTTGATGGTATCCTGGATGCCCTGTCCACCGGCGGTCAGATAACCGGAGGCGAAGATGGAATCGACGACACTTAAAAGCTTTTTTTCTTCTCCTTTGAAATATACCTCACGGCCGGCGGCACAGCGGATATCTGACTGTGGAACCATCAGTCTTGCAAGGCAGAGGACTTTCATGCAGTATTCTGTGGTCAGACCGGAAATATCTTTATCGCCTAACGGAGTTCCCTTGATCGGAAGCAGAAAATTGATCGGCAGTGCTTCCGGCTGGATCTCACGCAGTTCCATCAGCATATCTACCACATCTTCTTTGCTCTCGCCCATACCGATGATTCCGCCACTGCAGATTTCAAATCCAATCTTCTGCAGCATATGAATATTTTCAACACGCTGGTCAAAGGTGTGGGTGGAGCAGATATGGCTGTAATAGGCGCGGCTGCTGTTTAAGTTGTGGTTGATACGGTCAAGACCGGCATCGTAGAGCATGCGTGCCTGTTTTTCCGTTAAAAATCCAATGGAACAGCACAGATGTGTGCCGGTTTTCTTCATGGCACGGATGCGTTCGGCAAGTTCTTCAATTTCCTCATCTGTAAATTTCATTCCGCTTAAGCCGATACAGTGGCGGCTTAAATGGTGTTCATTGACAAAATCGTTATCCTTGTACAGTTTCTCATCGGAAACCCATTTGTATTTTTCAATATCTGCGGTGGAACGGCAGGATTGTGCACAGTATGCGCAGTCCTGGGAACAGTTGCCGCTGCGGGCATTGGTCAGAATATGGATGCTGACGTGATTTCCTTTATATTTTCTCCGGAGTTTTTCAGCACGGGCGATCAGATCATCCAGCTGATCGTCCGGAGTGTTTAAAATAGAAAGAGCCTCCTCGCGGGAGAGAACCGGATCGTTTTCTTTTGTTGTATGCATTTGCTAAATACCTTCCTTGTGTGTAATTATTAACAATATGCATTCACTTTAGCATGGAAAAAATGAAATGTCAACGATGATGAGTGAACAGGTTGACAATAAAGAGTAAAAAACCCGGAGAATGAAAAAATTCTCCGGATTTGAAGTATTATAATAAAATTTTTGATTTATGCTTTAGTAAGCGGGACCCGTTTATAATAAGAAGAACCCCTGCGGCGATTCCTGTGGCAAGTACACAGATTCCGATCACGAGGCTTGATACGGCTGATGATCCCATTGCTTTATATATTTTCTCGTTCATAAAAACAAACCTCCTTAAATTGACGAAGTTTAATATCTTAATTCATTCTTATTTTAACACAACATCCGTTGACATTGCAACGTGGATTTGCTACAGTTGACAGTGTATGAATTAGATTGGTTATTGTTCAACGGTTATCCTGCGAACAGTAACATCAGATTAGGAAAATAACACGAAAATATACAGTAACTGAGAAAAATCAGGAGGCATGGAAATGGCAAAAATTATATTAACAGGAGATCGCCCGACAGGAAGACTGCATGTGGGACACTATGTAGGATCTCTGCGAAGAAGAGTGGAATTACAGAATTCGGGAGAGTTTGATAAGATTTTTATTATGATTGCGGATGCACAGGCGCTGACCGACAATTTTGATAATCCGGAGAAGGTGCGTCAGAATATCATTGAGGTGGCACTGGATTATTTGTCTGCGGGGCTGGATCCCGCAAAATCCACATTGTTTGTCCAGTCACAGATTTCCGAATTGACAGAGCTTACTTTTTTCTATGCCAATCTGGTAACTGTTTCTAGGCTGCAGCGGAATCCGACTGTTAAGTCAGAAATTAAAATGCGCAATTTTGAGACCAGTATTCCGGTCGGATTTTTTACATATCCGATCAGTCAGGCAGCAGATATTACTGCTTTTAAGGCAACGGTTGTACCAGCGGGAGAAGATCAGCTTCCAATGATTGAGCAGACAAGGGAGATTGTCCGTAAATTCAATTCCATTTATGATGAGGTGCTGGTGGAGCCGGATGTGCTGCTTCCGGAGAATGAGGCATGTATGCGTCTGCCGGGAATTGATGGAAAACAGAAGATGAGCAAATCCCTGGGGAACTGTATTTATCTTTCAGATACGGAAAGTGATGTCAAAAAAAAGATTATGAGTATGTACACGGATCCGACACATATTCAGATCTCTGATCCGGGACATCTGGAAGGAAACTGTGTATTTACCTATCTGGATGCCTTCAGCAAACCGGAGCATTTTGAAGAATATCTCCCGGAATATCATAATCTGGATGAATTAAAGGAACACTATACCAGAGGCGGTCTTGGAGATGTAAAAATCAAAAAATTCCTGAACAACGTCATTCAGGAAGAGCTGGCTCCGATTCGTGCGCGAAGGGCAGAATTTGAGAAAGACATTCCGGCAGTATATGAAATTCTGAAAAAAGGAAGTGATGCAGCGCGTGAAGTTGCAGCACAGACACTTTCTGAAGTAAAACAGGCGATGAAAATCAATTATTTTGATGATGAAGAACTGATTCGTGTACAGAGTGAGAAATATCAGGGTGTATAAAAAGAAAGGATCGGAAAATATGATGATGAAAAAGACAGGACTGCTGGCAGTACTGACAGCAGGAGTACTTTTATTTGCAGGGTGCGGTGGGGAAGCAAAGACAATTGATGCGCAGGCTCTTGCAAAATCGCTTGCAACAGAGATTAAATATGATGATACATTAAAGGAACTGACAGCGGATGAAATTTCAATGCTTGTAGATTTACCGGAAGATGTTGATTCTGTTATGTATGCCGGAAGCGGTTCTACGGCAGAAGAGGTAGGTGTTTTTACCGCAAAAGATTCAAATCAGGCAAAAGAAACCATGGAAGATGTCCAGAAATATCTTGATGATCAGGCGGATTCTTTCCAGGATTATGTGCCGGAAGAGACAAAACGGATTGGAAATGCGGTGCTGGAGCAGAAAAATCAGTATGTGGTTCTGTGTGTGTCCGGGGATTCGGATCAGGCAAAAGAAATTATAGAAAAGGCGTTTAAATAAAATGGTTTTTAGTAGTTTTGTATTTTTACTTGCGTTTTTACCGATCGTATTATTGCTGTACTATCTCTGCCCGGCAAGGCTTAGAAACCTTGTTTTATTGGTTTTTAGTCTGGTCTTTTATGCGTGGGGAGAGCCGGTCTATGTATTAATCATGCTGTTTTCGATTGTATTTGATTATGCGAATGGGCGGTTGATCGAGCACTTTAAAAACAAAAACTGTCCGGGGAAAGCAAAAGCCGCACTGATCGTTGATCTGTGCGGAAACCTTGCCATCCTCGGGTTTTTTAAGTACACGGATTTTGTTATCGGGAGTATCAATTCCATTACAGGGGCAGGGTTGTCACTGCTGCATATAGCACTTCCGATTGGAATTTCTTTTTATACCTTTCAGACAATGTCTTATACGATTGATGTTTATCGCGGGGAGGTTGCAGCACAGAAAAACATCCTTACATTTGCAACCTATGTAACCCTGTTTCCGCAGCTGATTGCAGGACCGATTGTGCAGTATAAAACGGTGGAAAAAGAACTCATGCACAGAAAAGTCACGCTGGAAGATTTTTCCGAAGGAGCATTTCGTTTTTCTGTGGGTCTGGCAAAGAAAGTGCTTCTGGCAAATCAGATCGGAAGTCTGTGGGATTCCATTTCACAGTTGAATCACATGTCGGTGGCTACGGCATGGCTTGGTGCAATTGCATACAGTTTTCAGATTTATTTTGATTTTTCGGGATATTCGGATATGGCGATCGGACTGGGCAGAATGTTTGGATTCTATTTCCTGGAAAACTTTAATTTCCCGTACATGTCAAAGACAATTACGGAATTCTGGAGACGCTGGCATATTTCTCTAAGTTCCTGGTTCCGTGAATATGTATATATTCCGCTTGGGGGAAACCGTAAGGGTCTGGTACGGCAGCTGTTTAATATTATGGTTGTATGGATGCTGACCGGTCTGTGGCACGGGGCAAACTGGAACTTTGTACTCTGGGGTGTGTATTATGGTGTGCTTCTCATGATTGAAAAGTTGTTCCTGCTTAAATGGCTGGATAAACTTCCAAATTGGATCGGGCATATTTACAGCATGTTTCTCGTGGTTATTGGATGGACAATTTTTGCACAGACGGATATTCACCAGCTGGGAGAATATTTAAAGACAATGTTTGGAATCGGACATGTGGCAGTTGCGGATTCTGATTTCTTATATTTCCTTGGAAGTAATGCGGTACTTCTGGTGGCATTGATCGCGGCATCTATTGATTACCGTGTCTGGATGCGCAGATTAAAGCAGGGAAAGGATGCTACCGTTTACGATGCGATTGCAACGTCGAAGGGATGGACCATAGCAAAGCCGGTTCTCATGGTTGTGTTTTTGCTGGTGTCCTTTGCATTTCTGGTAGGAGACAGTTACAATCCGTTTTTATATTTCCGTTTTTAGGAGGCATAGATCATTGAAAAAAATCAGTGTGACAATGATTGTCATTTTTGTTGCGTTTCTTGCGCTGGTATCCGGTGGAAGCCTGCTGATGAAAGATCGTGAGTTCTCACCGAACGAAAACAGATATCTGGCGGAACCGCCCAGACTGACGGTTGACAATATATTGAGTGGAAAATTTCAGGATGGTCTTGAAAATTATCTCAGGGATCAGATCTGTTTTCGCGATGGATGGATCACGGTAAAAACCGGAATTCAGAAAGCCTGCAAAGACACAGATATCGGAGGGGCTTATGTGGGAAAAGACGGCTATGATTTTGAAAAAATCACACCGGAAGATGTGGATGAAAAACAGATTGCCCGCAATGTGAAAGCGGTGCAGGATTTTTTCGCAAAAGCTTCTGAAAATGTAGAAAAGGACCGGATATCTTTTCTGCTTGTCCCGTCATCCGGGCTGGTAATGGCCGATAAACTTCCGGCACATGCACGGCTGTTTGATCAGGCAAAGTATATTGACCAAATTGAAAAACAGATGAAGGACTGTCGTGTGACAGATGTGAGGGAAAAACTACTTTCCCATAATGAGGATTATATCTATTACAAAACGGATCATCACTGGACGAGTGAGGGCGCTTACCTTGCCTATGAAACATGGTGTGACAGTACCGGGATGGAGAGCACGCCGCTGGCTGATCTGAAAAAACAGGTTGCAACCAAAAAATTCCGTGGAAGCCTGTATTCCAAAATACTGGATGCGGATTCGGCATATGACAGTATCTGGACGTATGGAGATACGAAGCAGAAGGCATACGGAAGTGACTGCAGTCTGACAATTGATGAAAAGAAACAGACGGACAGCTGTTACGATACAGCGCAGCTGAGTCAAAAGGATAAATATAAATACTTTTTCGGAGATAATTACGGAACGGTACAGATTGTATCAGACCATGCCAGACATCAGGATCGCAATCTGCTCGTCATCAAGGATTCGTTTGCAAACACCTTTGTGCCGTTTGCAACAGAAAACTATGGACAGATTACTATGATTGACTTACGGTATTATAATGGAAATATAGAGGAATATATGAAAGAACATAAGATTACAGATGTACTCGTTCTCTATAATATTACAAATTTTATTTCAGACCGGAATCTGTATAAACTGGTCGGAAGAATTTAAAATGGAAAAGAGGTAAGATAAATGGTTTATAAGAGAGTAAGTAAAATAATCTTTGCTGCCATACTTGCCGTAACGGTGTTTTCGGGTTGCGGGAACAGGCAGGAAGAAGGAATAGATAAGACAGAAACAGAGACCACAACACAGAAAAGCACACAGGATTCCACACAGGATGTCACGCAGGAATCGGAAGAGGAAACAAAATATCCGTCCATCACTTCGGATGGAAAAATGAAAGATTACAAAAGTGTTGTGACAGTGGATGATACAGCATATGAGTTATACACATATCTGGACAAAGTAGCAGACAATTATGCAAAAAGTGTAAATAAGGTAGCGGATACTCTGGCCGGAAAATCGGATGTGTATGATCTTGTCATTCCCCTCAGTTCGGGAATTACATTTCCGGATAATTTGAAAGACAAAATCTCGTCTTCCGATCAGCATGACGCAATGCAGAAGATCCAGGCAAAAATGGACAAACATGTAAAAAACGTGGACGTATATGACGTGCTTATGCAGCATCGGACGGAGTATGAATATTTTCGGACGGATCATCATTGGACAACACTTGGTGCCTATTACGCATATACGGAATTCTGTAAAGCAAAAGGGATTACGCCGGAATCGCTGGATGCATATAGTAAAAAACAGGATTTTGACGGATTTCTGGGATCTTTTTATAATGATACTTCGGATGCAAAGCTGAAGGCGAATCCGGATACTGTGACAGCATATTACCCAAATGCTGAGAGCATATGCCATGTGACGGCATCGGATGGCAAAAAATATGACTGGCCGGTAATTTATGATGTTTCGAATTACAATGCGGGACTGAAATACAGTACGTTTATTGCAAGTGATAATCCATACACGGAAATTGAGAACAAGGATCTGTCGGATGGAAGTTCCTGCATTGTTGTAAAAGAATCGTTCGGAAATGCATTTATTCCATTTCTGGTTGATCATTATCAGACGGTGTATGTCGTGGATTACCGTTATTGGACAGGAAGTATCAGTAAACTTGCACAGGACAAGAACGTGAATGATGTGCTGTTTTTGAATAATCTTTCCATGATTCGCAATAAAAGTCTGGTAGGAAAGTTATACAGAGTGCTATAATACATTACAGTAAATAATTCCGTACAGACGATACGAAAGGAGGGGAATCCGGTGGTTAAATATTACAGAACAGATGACCGAAAGATTCATGAAGAACCGACAATTCAGGATGGCGTATGGGTGCAGATGGTAAACCCCAGTGTCGCGGAGGGACAGATGGTCGCGGATGCTCTGGATATGGATGTTGAAGATGTGCTGGCCGCACTCGATGAAGAGGAGAGTTCCCGTATCGAACTACAGGATGGTTATACGCTCATTCTGGTCGATATCCCGTCGATCGAGATCCGTCATGAAAAAGAATCGTATACGACCATACCGCTTGGTATTCTGATTACATCGGGTGAGATCGTTACAGTCTGTACGGAGGATACACCGGTTCTTCAGGCGTTTTTGAATAACCGTGTCCGGGAATTCAGCACGAAAAAAAAGCTTCGTTTTGTCTATCAGATCCTGTACCGGATTGCAGTGCTTTATCAGAGTGATCTTCGTATCATCGACAAGATGCGTACGGAGATCGAGGAACGTGTCGGGGATGATACGGAGGAAGTGGATCTGATTGCGCTGCATGAACTGGAATCGACACTGGTCTACTTTGCGACATCCCTTCGTGCCAACGGAGTAGTGCTTGACCGGCTGACAAGATACAAGCGGCTGGAGCAGTATCCGGAGGATAAGGAACTGCTCGGGGATGTAATCGTAGAGAACCAGCAGGCAATTGAGATGACAAGTATTTACCGTGACATTATAAACGGTACCAGAGAATTGTTGTCATCGGTCATCGATAATCGGATGAATTCCATCATGAAATCGCTGACAGTCATCACGCTGGTTATGGCGATTCCTACGGTTATTTCCGGAATTTACGGTATGAATGTCAACGAGCACTGGGTCCCGTTTGCCAATACTGCGCACGGATTTGCTATTATCATCGGAATTATGGTGATCATTTGTGTGATTATCCTGCTTCTTCTGCGAAAGAAGCGTATCCTCTAGCGGATTGAATTGCGGTATTGCAGCGGTGGGACATGAAAAGTATTTTTAAATGTCCGGATAAAATAGCTTACGTTTGGAAAGCCGCTCTGCAGTGCTGTCTCTGTGATGGAGAGACTTGTGGTTTCCAGCAGATGCTTTGCGTGGGATAACCGCAGGTACGTGATATACTGCGAGAGCGTAAGCTGGAAATGTTCCCGGAAATACCGGGAGATATATTTTTCGGACATATGGAAATGTCCGGCGAGATCGTGCAGGGAAATACGAAAACAGTAATTTTGCTGAATATAAGATAACAACTCTTTCTGGAGACTGCTGGTGCTTTTGGTATGGCTGGGATAAAACAGATTCTGTTCTGCAATGAGAAGCACAAGTTTCAGAAGCAGGATGCGGGTGCCAAGCTGGTTTTGGTATCCGTTTTTTTGGTTCGTAGCAATACGGTCAGAGTTGGCGTTGATGATCTGATCAAGCAGAACGGATGCCTTTGCTGCTGTGTCGTGATCCTCTGGAAGTTTACAGGGAAAGGAGAGGGTGTGGTTCCGCAGGGGAAAGAAAAGTTCCCGTTCCAAAGAATCATCCGACTGAAACGAAATAAATTCGAGAGGAAACAGGAGGGTGTAGTAGTCGACATCCCCGGCTGCCGATCCCATCAGATGAAGCTGCCCCGGAGCAACAAAATAGACCGAACCGTCCTCAGCAGTATATTCTTTCCCGTCAATCAGGAGGTTTAAAGGTCCTTTTTTCGTGTAAATAACTTCAAGCTCATCGTGCCAGTGTACGGGAATCTGAAAAGCATGGAAAATATTGTGCATGTGATATTGTGTATAGGGGTAATTGTCTGTGCCGTGCGGACGGTTTTCCTTGAGTTCCGGATACATGAAGTCCCTCCTTCTGTCGGTTTCCTAAATTATAATGGAAAAGTAGAAATAATGCAATTATAAGACGATAAAATGCAAGCATTTTTTGAAAAAAGGGCATAAAATGAATACGAAAGAAAGGAGATACCATAAATGGAACAGAGGAGAAAAAATTTAACGCAGCTTTTTATTCCCATTTGTCTGGAAACACTTTTGTATATGCTTTCGGGGATGGTCGATACCCTGATGCTTTCGTCTGTAAATGATCAGGCGGTTGGGGCGGTGGGAACTGCAAATACATATATCGGAATTTTTATCATCATGTTTTCTGTGATCTCTTCGGGAATGGTAGCCGTTATGACACAAAATATCGGGGCGGGCAGGCCGGGGGTGGCATATCAGGCCAGACAGCTTGGACTGGCATTTAATGCAGTGCTTGGCATAATAATGTCTCTGTTCTTATCACTCGGTGCAGGGACCATTCTCTCTGGGGTCGGTGTGGCAGATGCACTGATGCAGCCGGCGAAAACCTATCTGCAGATTGTGGGCGGATTTTGTATTTTAAATGCACTGATTCCGATCTGTTCGAGTTATCTTCGAGCGTTTGGGTTTTCGAAGGAACCGTTGTATGCATCCATTACCGGAAATGTTATTAATTTTTGCCTGAATGCATTTTTCCTGTTTGTACTGCACAAAGGGGTAGCGGGTGTTGCTACCGCCACGGTGATCTCACGCATCATCAATCTGGTGATTGTTGTACTGCTTGGTGCTGTTTTGGTGAAAGCAAAACAGCATCCGGAGAGGGAGAGCAACCGGGAAGTGATGGGACAGATCATCCGTATCGGGCTTCCGTCCGCATGCGAGACGGCGATCTATAACGTTTCCATGACACTGGTGATCCGTTTTTTGAATCAGATGGATGCACAGGGACTTAATGTGACGGCGCGTTCCTACACAATGCAGATCACAAATTTTTCCTACTGTGTGGGTGCGGCGCTTGCACAGGCGAATGCGATTATGACGGGATGGCATATCGGTGCGAAAGAGTATGATGCATGTGACCGCGGAACGAGAAAAGCGGCGATCATAGGTGTGATTGTTGCAGTTATTCTGGAAACAATGTTTGCGCTTTGTTCCGGATGGATTATGCAGCTGTTTTCCAAAGATCCGCAGATGGTGTCGCTTGTTGGCAAACTTCTGGCAATTGACATTGTGCTTGAGATGGGGCGTGTAACCAATCTGGTGTACGGGCAGGCATTAAAGACGAGTGGAGATGCCGTGTTTCCGGTAGTGATGGGTGCCTGCTTTATGATTTTGTGTTCAGTTGGGGGAACGTATCTGTTTGGAATCCGTCTGGGTCTTCTGGCCGTGGGCGCATACATCGGTATGGCTGGTGATGAATGCGTCCGTGCCGTTGGCATGTACCTTCGCTGGAAGAGCGGAAAGTGGAAAGAAAAGGGATTGGTTAAATCCCGGTAGCTTCGTAGCGCCCACTGGCACCACATGGAAGAACCAGTCCGTTGGAGGAAACCGGAAGACCGATCTCGCTGGCGGTGACTGTACCATTGGCGGTGCCAAGCACCGTGCTTATCATATAGGAAAGAACTGCCGGCTGCAGACCGGTGGTATATGAGTTAATCAGGAAGAAGAGCGGATTGTCCGTTAAAATCTGGCTGCAGAGCTGGATGAGCGGATAAACGCTCTCTTCTATTTTCCAGATTTCCCCTTTTGGTCCGCGACCGTAAGACGGCGGGTCCATGATAATGGCATCATAATGGTTCCCACGACGGATTTCCCGCTCTACAAATTTGACACAGTCATCGACCAGCCACCGGATCGGGGCATCTTTCAGACCGGAAGAAATTGCATTTTCTTTTGCCCAGGTGACCATGCCTTTGGATGCATCTACATGGGTTACGCTTGCACCTGCCGCAGCGGCCGCAAGTGTTGCCCCACCGGTATAGGCGAAAAGATTAAGAACCTTAACCTGGCGTCCTTTGGAAACGGCGTCTGCAATGAGCTGGGAAAACCAGTTCCAGTTGGCAGCCTGTTCCGGAAATAATCCGGTATGTTTAAAACTGAAAGGTTTTAAATGAAACGTTAACTTCTTATTAATAGGCAGGGAATATTCAATGGTCCATTCTTTTGGAAGCTGGAAAAATTCCCATTCTCCACCTCCTTTGGAACTGCGGTGGTAGTGGCCGTTCATTTTGCGCCATCCTTTTTCCTTTTTCGGAGTATCCCAGATTACCTGGGGATCTGGGCGGACGAGAAGATAATCTCCCCAGCGTTCGAGCTTTTCACCTTTTGAACAATCGATCACTTCATAGTCATTCCATTGATCTGCTAACCACATATATCATATCCTCCTGATTTTCATCTGTATAAAACAGTAACATTATATGAAAAATAGAAAAAATAATCAATCATTAAATTTTGGGGCGAAAAAACGTAAAAGAAAAAATAAAAAAAGTTCTTGCTTTTTTGGGAAAGACCATGTATAATATCAATTGCTGTGGCATGATAGCTGTGAAACGTGAGGTTGCTGCCTATGTGGCAGGTTTTCCGTGGAGCGAATGTCAAGTTAGGAAACTGACGACAAGTCACTGTACAAACAATATGGTCTATCAAAGATAGAAACAACGTGTGAAAAAATGCGAATCGCCTGACAATGGGGCGATACATCAGAGATGTACCGCAGGACACACACGGAGAAGTGTACAGTCACCGCTTGTCGTACTATTTACAAAGTGCGAAAAGGAGGCGACTTTTTTTATGGCAAGTCAAGTAATGAGAATCACTCTCAAGGCTTATGATCACGAATTAGTTGATTCATCAGCAAAGAAAATCATCGAGACTGTAAAGAAGAACGGATCACAGGTGAGCGGACCGGTACCTCTTCCTACTAAGAAGGAAGTAGTTACAATTCTTAGAGCTACTCACAAGTACAAAGATTCCCGTGAACAGTTCGAGCAGAGAACTCATAAGAGACTGATTGATATCGTTACACCAACTCAGAAGACTGTTGATGCTTTATCACGTCTTGAGATGCCAGCAGGTGTTTACATCGATATTAAAATGAAACAGAAATAATAACTGTTTCGACAAATTATTTCGTAAGTCCTGATTAGTTATTTCATATAGATATGGCTGCTCTAGGATGAACGGTTCCGCTACTCCACTGCAGATCAGCAGGTGGGCAAGAGGCGTTCCGCTGTAGAAAACAGGAGGTTAAACAATGAAGAAAGCGATTTTAGCAACAAAAGTCGGAATGACACAGATCTTCAATGCAGACGGCGTATTAGTGCCGGTTACTGTATTACAGGCTGGTCCTTGTGTTGTTACTCAGATTAAGACAGTAGACAACGATGGATACAGTGCAGTTCAGGTTGGATTTGTTGACAAGAAAGAAAAGACTGTTAACAAAGATGCCAACGGAAAGAAAGAAATTCGCAACAGACATGGCGTAAACAAGGCTCAGATGGGTCACTTCGCTAAAGCTGGTGTATCTGGTAAGAGATTCGTTCGCGAGTTCAAGTTTGAGAACGCAGACGAGTATAAGTTAGCAGATGAAATCAAAGCTGACATCTTCGCAGAAGGTGACAAGGTTGATGTTACTGCTATTTCAAAAGGTAAAGGTTTCCAGGGTGCTATTAAGAGATTAGGTCAGCACAGAGGACCGATGGCTCATGGTTCTAAGTTCCATCGTCATCAGGGTTCTAACGGTGCATGTTCTTCTCCGAGCCGTGTATTCAAGGGAAAAGGAATGCCTGGACACATGGGTAGCGTAAAAGTTACAACTCAGAATCTTGAAGTTGTAAGAGTTGACGCAGAGAACAACTTACTGCTGATCAAGGGTGCTGTCCCAGGAGCAAAGAAAGCTCTCATCACAGTAAAAGAGACCACAAAGTCTGGTAAATAGTGCAAAGTAAGAAAGGAGGAACTTTACGATGGCTAAAGTAGCTGTTTATAATATGGAAGGTAAAGAAGTTGATTCTATCGAATTAAACGATTCCATTTTCGGCGTAGAAATTAATGAGCATTTAGTTCATATGGCTGTGCTTCAGCAGCTTGCAAATAATCGTCAGGGAACACAGAAGGCTAAGACACGTTCTGAAGTTCGCGGTGGCGGAAGAAAACCATGGAGACAGAAGGGAACCGGTCATGCAAGACAGGGTTCAACCAGATCTCCCCAGTGGGCAGGCGGTGGCGTAGTATTCGCTCCCGTTCCCAGAGATTACTCTTTCAAGCTTAACAAGAAAGAGAAGAGAGCAGCTCTGAAGTCTGCACTGACCAGCAAGGTTCAGGGAAGCAGCCTGATCGTAGTTGATGAGCTGAAATTCGACGAGATCAAGACCAAGAACTTCACCAATGTTATGAATAACTTAAAGGTAGAAAAGGGACTGGTAGTGATCGCTGATAACGATACTAACGTAGTTATGTCTGCTAGAAACGTAGCTGATGTAGATACCACCCTGGTAAATACCATCAACGTTTACGACGTAATGAAGGCTAAGACAGTTGTCCTGACCAAGGATGCTGTTGCAAAGATTGAGGAGGTATACGCATAATGGCTGATATTAAATACTATGATGTAATCCTCAAACCCGTTATTACCGAGAAGAGCATGGCCGGCATGGGCGAGAAGAAGTACACCTTCCTTGTTCACACCGAAGCTAACAAGTCTCAGATCAAAGAGGCTGTTGAGAAGATGTTCGAAGGAACTAAGGTTGCTTCAGTTAACACAATGAATCTTGATGGCAAGAAGAAGAGAAGAGGCAGAACAGCTGGTACAACTTCTAAGACTAAGAAGGCAATTGTACAGTTAACAGCTGACAGCAAGGAAATCGAAATCTTTGAAGGCCTTTAATTAGTAGCTTTAAAGTGTAGAAAACAATATTACACAGACTCGAAAGGAGAGAAATAATGGGAATTAAGACATATAACCCATATACACCTTCCAGAAGAAATATGACTGGT